>CEVM01124424.1_pt1 | contig 42674 bp, 36 predicted proteins | sample 531481 | NCBI WGS metagenome assembly CEVM01 (sample SAMEA2623649, study PRJEB7988) | marine metagenome | biome: marine biome (ENVO:00000447); feature: mesopelagic zone (ENVO:00000213) & marine oxygen minimum zone (ENVO:01000065); material: "saline water (ENVO:00002010), including plankton...
GTTGATCTTTTGGTTCAATTCGAACATGCGATCCTTAAATTCGGTCACCTTGATGAACCAAGAATCTAAGGGATAATATAAAATAGGCTTGTCGGTACGCCAGCAGTTCGGGTAGCTGTGTACGTATTTTTCAACCTTAAAGGCTTTGTTATCGGTCTTTAACTGAATGGCGATCTCAACGTCTACGCTCTTTTCGGGTGCTTCGCCATCATCGTAATATTCGTTCTTCACATACTTACCGCCAAGCTCCCGCATTTCAGGTCGGAATTTTCCTTGAAGATCTACCAGCGGAACCAAATTTTCATTTTCGTCCATCATCAACATAGGCGGCACTTCCGGACTAGCTTCTTTAGCCACTTTGGCATCGTCTGCACCAAAGGTTGGTGCTGTGTGAACGATTCCGGTACCATCTTCGGTGGTCACAAAATCTCCTGCAATGATTCGAAACGCATGCTCCGGATGGTCGTAAGGTTTCACGTAATCCAAAAGTTGCTGGTAACGAATTCCGAGGAGATCCTTACCCTTGAACGATTTCACTACGAAAAAAGGAATGGTCTTATCCCCTTGTTTATAGCTTTCTAAAACCTCTTCATTGGGTTTCTCTTCGTACTTGCCGCTAAACTGCTTTGAAACCAAATTCTTGGCCAGCACTACATAGATCGGCTCGAAGGTGTATTGATTAAAGGTTTTTACCAACACGTATTCGATGTTGGGACCCACTGTGAGTGCCGTATTACTTGGCAACGTCCATGGGGTGGTGGTCCATGCTAAAAAGTGAATGTTGTTGCTTTCTTCGGAAAGAAATTCGGGGAGCGTATCGGTTACGGCTTTAAATTGCGCCACAACGGTAGTATCGGTCACGTCCTGATAGGTTCCCGGCTGATTGAGTTCGTGAGAACTGAGTCCTGTTCCGGCCTTTGGAGAATACGGTTGAATGGTATACCCTTTATATAACAGATCTTTCTGAAAAATCTCCTTCAATAACCACCAAACCGTTTCCATGTACTTCGATTCGTAGGTTACGTAGGGATCGCTCATATCAACCCAATATCCATACTCCTCGGTCACCCGATTCCAAACATCAGTATAGCGCATCACTGCTTTCCGGCAAGCTTCGTTGTAGGCTTCCACCGAAATCTTTTTCCCAATATCCTCTTTGGTTATGCCCAGCTCTTTTTCTACCCCTAATTCAATGGGTAGCCCATGTGTATCCCATCCTGCTTTTCGGTCTACTTTATATCCTTTTTGCGTTTTATACCGGCAAAAGATATCTTTGATCGCCCGCGCCATCACGTGATGTATTCCAGGTAGTCCGTTAGCCGATGGTGGGCCCTCAAAAAACACAAAAGGGGTGGCTTCTTCACGAATAGAAATACTTTTTTGAAAGGTATTATCCTCGTTCCAAAAATGGAGTATCTCCTTCGCCAATTGCGGAAGGTCCAATCCTTTGTATTCCTTGAATTTAGCACTCATAAACAATTCACTTTCTATAAGGCTGCGAAAGTAAGAAATTTTACAGAAATAGACTAGCGGACACCCGATAAGCACTACCTCTTTCCGAAATTTTCAATTTATGGATTTGTTGTTCTATATTTCGCCATGTGGATTTGGAAAACCCTCTTACCTTTTTTGTTTGCTCAAACTCCAAAGAAACGCCTATCTTTAACGCTAATAAGACCCTTGCCTTTGAACAAATTTCTCTTATTTCTTTTTCTGAGTAGTATTTCAATGAACGCACAAGATTATGTGGATCTTGTTAAAATTGGGTACGGACGTACCTTTCAGAACACCTTTGAAGAAGTTCCGGGAGACACGCAAGTACAATCGGTGGAGGCAGACCTTACGCTTCCTATCGTTTTAAATGAAAATCACGCGCTGATTTCCGGGCTTTCTTACAGTAGAAATCACCTTCAACTAGCTCCCAATACTACTTTCGTAAGTTTGTACAGCACCACGCTCAAAGTAGGCTGGGCGGCCACCTATAATGAATTTTGGAGCAGCACGTTGGTATTGCTTCCGAAGATCGCTTCCGACTACGAAAACATTACTGGAGACGACTTTTATCTGGGAGGGTTTGGTCTTCTGAAATACCAAAAAAAGGAAAACCTCATCTACCGTTTCGGGGCCTACGGTTCTCAAGAAGCGTTCGGCTTTTTTACCACTCCCATAATTGGTTGGTATTATCTCAGTGAAAATCAAAAATTTGAAATGGACGTTTCCTTACCTATTGCTACAGACATCAACTATAGATTAGGTATGGTTACACTTGGGTTGGATTATTACGGTATTGGAAGAAGTTTCAATTTGACCACGACAAGCGATCCCGACGTATACGTTGATCTCAGCTCTTTAGAATTTGCCACTTACATTCAATACAATGCCTTTAACCGGCAGGTGTTACTGCGTGGAAAGTTTGGATACTCCAGTAACAATTATGAGGTATACCAACAAGGGGAAACGATTGACCTCGGACTTTCAGCCTTCAGTTTCGGGGATGATCGAACTCGTTTGAATCCTGTTATTAATGGCGGGTTCTTCTTAAAATTCGAAGCCATCTATCGCTTTCAGATCACGACAAACGACTAAGTTTATTTTGTTATCTTTGAATAAACTCCCCAGTTTATGATACGAAGTTTTAAAGGTGAGGTTTGGAAAGATATGCATAAAGCTACTTGGCGAAGTAATGAAATCTTCAAAGTCTCCAGCCATGGAAGAGTCGTACGCTTTAAGTATGATGAAAATGGTGAATTGCTCACGCCCTATGTGCTTGGTGGTTATGAAGTCTTCTCGGTAATGCGAAAGACCGGAAAATCACAGTTGCTGTATGTACATCGTTGTGTAGCAGACTGTTTCATCGATAATCCTGAAGAGAAACCTTATGTAATTCATCTGGATTTTGACAAGTCGAACAACCATGTAGAAAATTTGCAATACGTCACCCGAAAAGAGCTCACCGCTCACAATTTGAACAATCCTGCGGTAATTGAAAGCAAAGAACGGACAAAAAACAATCCGAGATATTCGAAGCTTACACCCGGTAGAGTTCGATTGATCAAGCGGAAAATTTTTGATCCAAATCGCAAGACACGTATGCGCATGATCGCCAAACAATTTGGCATTTCAGAAATGCAGCTATATCGAATTAAGTCGGGCGAAAATTGGGGTCACATTACCGATTACTGACATGGAAAAACGTTGTCCCGAATGTGGAGATAAGATCATTGGCCGCTCTGATAAGAAGTTCTGCAGTGATGCTTGTCGAAATGCTCATAACAACGCACTCAACAAAGACAGCAAACATTTGGTTCGGAATATCAATAATCGACTCCGGAAGAACTATCGTATTCTAGAAGCACTCAATACACAGGATAAAACTAAAGTTAGAAAGACCACGCTAGACAAGCACGGCTTTAATTTTCAATTCTTTACAGGTCAATACATCACGAAGGCCGGTACCGTCTATTATTACGTGTATGACCAAGGCTACCTGCCGTTGGAAAACGATTGGTATTTATTGGTGCGAACAGAAATTCAATTATAATTATTTCCAAGATTGCCCTTTGAGTTCTAAAGCAGCTTTTAAAATGTCTTTTTGACTGATCAAACCGGTTAGCTTGCCAGATTCTACAATAGGAAACCGCCGCCGTCGAGAGGTAAGGAACTTATCGGCCGCATCAAAAATGTTCATGTTTCCGTCAATGGTTTCCACTTCAGTAACCATGTGTTGCTCCACTTTAATATCCTCCATCGGGTGATTGTAATACCTGCTATTACTGATCTGTTTCATACAGTCACCTTCACTGATAATCCCAACCAGCTCATTATTCTCATTCACCACCGGACCTCCGGATATTTTCTTCTTAATCAATGTGTTCATCACTTCCAATACCGATTGTTGAGGTCGAAAGGTAACGAGGTTGGTGCTCATATAATCTGACACTTTTATGTTCTCTGAAGAGCCTTTTACTTTCTTCGCGCGTTTGCCGATATAACTTTTAATTCCCATAAGGTTAGGTTTTTATGCTATTAAATATACCTAATTTTTGGCAAACCCTACACCTCTTTAACATCTGTAAAGTTCCATATTAAATTGTACCTTGTCTGCACCAAAACCAACCTATGAAACGTTTTCACGCCGTTCTTTCTTTTTTATTGATCTGCGGATTTCTCTACTACGGATTTTACAGCATGATGCCGCGAACAGGAACTTCTGCTGACATTCCTGACACCGAGTTTTCAACCGAGCGCGCGCTCGTTCCGCTAAAAGAAATAAGTAAAGCACCGCATTTTACCAGCTCTGAAGCACTTGTAGACGTTCGTGAATACCTACTGCAAGAGCTTACCAAACTAGGGTTACAGCCCGAAACTCAGGAGGGTTTTGTGATCGACACCCATCGCGGAAGTTTAAACAAACCCATCAACATCTTGGCACGTTTGGAAGGAAGCGAAAACGGGAAAGCATTGTTGGTCTTTACGCATTATGACAGTGCGTTGGTGCCTTCTTATGGTGCCAGTGATGCGGGAAGCGGAGTGGTTACTATTTTAGAAAGCATAAGAGCTTTCAAGGCCTCCGGAAAACAACCTAAAAATGACATAATCATTTTATTTACCGATGGAGAAGAAACAGGACTGGATGGTGCCAAGCTCTTTGTTCGCGAACACCCTTGGGCGAAAGATGTGGGTCTTTCTCTTAATTTTGAAGCACGCGGAAGCGGGGGGCCCAGCAATATGATCTTGGAAACCAATCACGGGAACGCCAACCTTATTAAAGCCTTTCAAGAAGCAAATCCCGACTATCCGGTTGCCACCTCTTTGATGTATAGTATCTACAAGATGTTGCCCAATGATACGGATTCAACAGTGCTTCGGGAAGAGGGCGATCTCGATGGGTTCTTTTTTGCTTTTATTGATGATCACTATGATTACCACACTGCGAATGATAATTATGAGAACCTAGATCGAAACACGCTACAACATCAAGGATCTTATCTCCTTCCGTTATTGCATTATTTTGGGGATGCTCCCTTGGAAAATACACGAGCCGAAACAGACCATGTGTATTTCAATTTTCCTTGGCTAAAACTGCTGCATTATCCTTTTTCGTGGGTCATCCCTATGGTAGTCCTTGCTTGGCTTGTTTTTATTGCACTCCTTGTCTTCGGAATAAAAAAACGAACCCTTTCGGCTGCTCACATAGGGAAAGGGTTCCTCCCATTCTTGCTAAGTATGATCCTCGCAGGGGTTGTTGGATTCTTTGGGTGGAAGTTCTTACTGTGGCTTTATCCACATTATGGAGAAATACAACATGGGTTTACCTATAACGGACACACGTACATCGCCTTTTTTGTGATGCTCTCTTTAGCGATCACGTTCTTTTTCTATCGGAATACAAAAAAAACATCACTCCCAAGCACATTGGTCGCTCCCCTATTCTTTTGGCTGCTGATCAACACAGGGGTTGCTCTTGCTTTGAAAGGGGCCGGCTATTTCATCATTCCGGTCTTTTTTGCCATGCTAAGCTTCTTTGTGTTGCTGAAACAAGAGCGCTCCAATATTCTTTTGCTCACATTGTTCGCAGTTCCCGCTCTATTCATCTTCGGACCCTTGATTCAATTTTTCCCGGTAGGGCTCGGATTAAAAATGATCGTGATTAGCTGCGTGTTTACCGTATTACTGGCAGGTTTAGTGCTCCCCGTACTCGGGTTTTACACATGGAAACGATTGCTATCAGGAATTTTTATGGTACTAGCGATCTTATTTTTTATCAGTGCCCATTTTAGTAACGATTTTTCTGAAACCCAACAAAAGCCAAATAGTTTGGTGTATTTTCAGGATGTATCTTCTGAAAAAGCGTATTGGACTACCTATGATAAGATTCTGGATCCTTGGACGAAAGGCTACCTTGGAGAAGACCCTGAAGATGCTTCCAACTATGTAAGTAGCGCTGCAGGAAGTAAATATGGCACGTCTTACTCCTATGCTTCAGAAGCGCCCTACAAAACCCTGCCGAAAGTTGCATCACGTCTTGAAAAAGACACTGTAGTTTCCGAAAACAACGAAGTTGTTCTCACCTTGATTCCTCAGCGAAAATTGCATCAAATGAATGTATACACTTCAGAAAAAATCCCTTTTACCAGCTTGCGATTCAACGGCAAAGAAATTCCTCCCGACAGTACAGGTCAAGTATACGGGGCTCGCGAGTCAAAGCATCTGCTTACGTATTTTATAAAAGAAACCGATTCTTTAGAGATCGCTTACTCCGTTTCGGGATCACGACAACCCACGTTCATCATACAAGAGTATTCTTATGATCTCCTTACACATTCTCAATTTTCCATCAACAAGCGACCTAAAAATACCATGCCCAAACCTTTTGTCGTCACCGATGCGATCATTCAAAAACACGAAATCGATATGCAAGAATTACTGAATCAATCTACCGATTCTCTAAGGACAACGCTAAATGATTAAACAAATAGCGATTTCGGGACTGGGTTGGCTGGGACTGCCACTGGCACGTCGCTTGATGGAGTTGGGCTATGTCGTAAGAGGGTCTGTCACCCAAGCAGAGAAGGCTGCTACTTTTCGAGAGAAAGGATACGACACCTATGTGTTGCATGCCATGGAAAGCGGACTCGTTGGTTCTCCTTCTGAATTTTTAAATGGAATTGATTGTTATGTGATCATGATTCCACCCGGACTCAGAAATCATAGTGGTGTAGATTATGTTTCAAAAATGAACTATTTACTTCAAGCAACACTAAAACAGGAAATCCCGCAGATCATCTTTATAAGCAGTACCTCTGTGTATGGAAGCGCTCAAGGGATGGTTACCGAAAAAACGCCTCCAAAACCTGATTCTGAAGCGGGAAAACAATTACTAGAAGTAGAACAGTTATGGTTTCAAGCACCTATAGAAAGTACGATCGTTCGCTTTGGAGGATTATTAGGAGGAAGCAGGCAGCCGGTTCGCTATTTAGCAGGACGAACGAACTTGAACAATGGAGCGGCCCCCGTTAATCTTATTCACCGCAAGGACTGTTTGAATATTCTTACACAGATCATTCAAGAGGGATTGTTTGGCCATATCATCAATGCGGTACATCCCGACCATCCTTCAAAATCTGAATATTATCGTGCCAAGGCAAGGGCACTACAACTCACTCCGCCACAATATTCCGAAGAAAACCCAGGATGGGTCAACAAACAAGTAGACTCGGTAGTTCTAGATACTCTTATGAACTACACGTTTCAAGAATCCATATAAAAAAAGAGCGCTATGCAGCGCCCTTTTAATTGTCAATTTTGTTGTATGGAATTACCAAATACGCACGCGGTCTTCCGGAGCTACGTACATTGGGTCTCCCGGTTCAATATTGAACGCCTCGTAAAACGCATCTATATTTTTAAGCGGTTCGGTAGCACGCCAACGTCCGGGAGAATGTGGGTCTGTTTTTACTTGCTCGCGCAATGACTCTTCCCGTTGCTTGGTACGCCACACCGTTGCCCAGCTCATAAAGAAGCGCTGTTCCGGAGTAAAGCCATCGATCTTTCCGGGGCGACCATTTTTCTCATAAAAACGTTGTAGGCCGTCGTAAGCTCCTAACAATCCTCCAAGATCTCCGATGTTTTCGCCCAGCGTAAATTTTCCATTGATCCAAACGCTATCCAACACTTCTACATTATCGTATTGTTCGGCAAGGGCACCACCCCGTTGTGTAAATTCTTCAAGGTCTTGCTCGGTCCACCAATTTACTAGGTTCCCCTCTGCATCAAAGCGAGACCCGCTATCATCGAAAGCGTGTGAGATCTCATGTCCGATTACAGCACCAATGCCACCATAATTTACAGCTTCATCAGCCTTATAGTCATAGAAAGGGGGTTGTAAGATCGCCGCGGGGAATACGATCTCGTTGTTAAACGGATTGAAATACGCATTTACCGTTTGAGGAGACATGCCCCATTCGGTTCTGTCTACCGGTTCATTGATACGCGATAAGTTGTCTTCCAACAACCATTGGTTGACAGCAATTCGGTTTTCATAATAGGAATTTCCGGGTTTCACTTCCATCGCGGAATAGTCTTTCCATTTGTCTGGATACCCAATCTTTACCGTAAATTTATCCAGTTTCTCAATCGCTTTTATCTTCGTGCTGTCACCCATCCACTCTAAGTTCTGAATGCGCTCTTTGTAAGCAGCAATAACATTAGCGATCATATTTTCTGCCTTGGCTTTCGCTTCGGGCGGGAACATCTCATCTACGTATAGCTTTCCAAGCGCTTCACCAACACTTCCGTTGATGGTTCGAAGCGCACGCTCATCAGCGGGGCGCTGCTTTTTGGTTCCATTTAAGGTTTTACTGTAGAAGTCCCAATTGGCCTTTTCAATTTCAGTGGTCAACATTCCGGCTGCATCATTCAAGGTTTGCCAGCGCATTACCGTTTTCCAAGTGTCGATATCTCCCTTCGCTAATACATTCTGAAGGGTTTCCATGTATGCAGGTTGCATGACCATCACGGTATCCAATTCTTTTTCGACACCTAGATCGTCAAATGCTTTTTCCCACTGAATAGCGGGCACCATTTCCTGCACTTGCTGCATGCTTCGCGGATTATTGAAATTTCGGAAATCACGGCGCGCAACTTTATCCAATCGCGGCTCCGCTAAGGTGGTTTCAAACGCTAAGATCGTTTCTGCTTGGGAACGTGCATCCGCTTCAGAGTCGCCCAAGAACTGAAGCATTCTCGTAATGTGATCTACGTATTGTTGACGGATCTTTTGAGAAGCAGGATCATCATTGGTATAGTAATCACGATCCGGAAGTCCGAGTCCGCCCGGCGTAATATAGGCCGCGTTCATGGCACTGTTATTAGGGTTTGAAAAGGCCGCGATTCCCATAAAAGGTTGGGATACTGTGGTAGCGTTTTCTGTCATTACCCTTTGGAAATCTTCAACAGAAGAAATACTTGCAATTCTGTCAAGTGCCGGTTGCAGTGGTTGAATACCGGCTTCATTTCTAGCCATGGTGTCCAATTCGGTTTCAAAAAGCATAATCGCTTTTGCTTGATCGGTATCATCCGCGTAGGCATCACTTTCTTGAGCTTTCGCTAAGATATCTAAAACGTCTTGATCGGTTTTTTTACGCAATACGTTGAAGCCACCCCATCGTACTTGATCGTCTGGAATTTCTGTATTCTTCATCCAGGTTCCGTTCACATAGTTATAAAAATCTTCTTTGGGACTTACGGTGGTGTCCATATTGGCCAAAATGATCCCTCTTGGGCCCTCATCGGCAGTAGCTGCCATATTTTTTTCTTTGTCTTTACACGACACCATCGCTAGGGTCACAGATAAGACAACCATTGAATTTAGGAAGGTTTTTTTCATTATTTACATTTTAAATTGAATGGAACGAAGGTAACGTTCCGGCATTAGCTATTGGTTGATTTCAGCCAAAATTTGTTACAAATTTTGCTGGTTATTGTCCTTGAGTTCCTGTTGATATACAGAATCGAGAAAACGTTGTTGTTTTTCTAACTCCTTTTTCTCGTCTTCTCTTCGTTGTTCGTCAATGGCTTCTTTTTGATATTTTTCATTGAGTTGAATCATCAGATTACGAAGTGATTTATTGAGTTCTGAAAGATAATACTCTATTTTCAAAGTATCCGGCTGTGAGCGCTGTACGGCCTGATCTAACAATTTAATCCTTGTATTAACGATGACCATTCTACTGTGAATGGGTTTTCCGAAGATGCTATCCGGAAAATGTTTCAAAAGCGAATCTGCTCGATTCGCTAACAACTCGGTTTTGGGCCGTAAAAAATTAATTGCATTCCCGTTGAGTTGTTGGATATCCCGTTGAAAATCTTGATAATCAGACCATCGAAGCAAGGCCTCCTCTACCTCCCCGGATAAACGAGGAAAAGGATAGCTGGTATCACCATAATGTTTCAGACTATCAAGAACCACCTCCTGTGATGCCGATTCATTCTCTGTCTCCACTCCACATCCAAATAAAAGAACGCTTCCGAAGAAAAATAGAAAAAAAAACTGTTTCATAATTTGAGCGTAAAGATAGTATATATTGAGAATAGCCAACGTACGATGTCTGAAGAAACCATGGTATTGGCTATCTTTGAAAAAACAGTCTATGCAATCTCTCAAAAAACGTATTCTGATCATCGGTGCCTGCGGGCAGATTGGAACCGAACTTACCGAACGCTTACGCCAACAATACGCACCTCATAAAGTAATTGCCAGTGACATACGAGAAGGTGATGAAGCGTTAATGAACAGTGGTCCTTTTGAAGTATTGGACGCCATGAATTATGACGCGCTTCAGGACATTGTGATCAATTACGAAATTACTGAAGTATATCTCATGGCTGCCATGCTTTCGGCAACCGCTGAAAAATTCCCCATGAAAGCGTGGAATTTAAATATGAATTCCCTCTTCAATGTGTTAAACCTTGCCAAAGAAGGCAAAATTGAAAAGGTATTTTGGCCCTCTAGTATTGCTGTTTTTGGCAAAACTACTCCGAAGCAAGACACGCCACAACGCACCATCATGGAACCCTCAACGGTTTATGGCATCAGCAAACAGACCGGGGAGCGTTGGTGTGAATATTATTTCAACAAGTATGGTGTTGACGTTCGGAGTATTCGGTATCCGGGACTTATCAGCTATAAAACACTACCGGGAGGAGGTACCACCGATTATGCGGTGGATATTTATCACAAAGCGTTGAAACATCAAAAATATATCTGTTTTTTGGAAAAGGACACAGAGTTGCCCATGATGTACATGGACGATGCGATAGCTGCGACCATTGGGATCATGGAGGCGAAAAAAGAAGACATAAAGATACGGAGTGCTTATAATTTAGCCGCTATGAGTTTTGATCCTGAAACCATTGCGAGCAGCATTCGAAATCACATTCCTAAATTCTCTATTTCGTATGAACCCGATTTTAGACAGGAGATTGCCAACTCTTGGCCACAAAGCATTGACGATACGGAAGCACGCGAAGACTGGGGTTGGGAACATAAAGTGAGTTTGGAAGAGATGACGGAGAAAATGATTCAAGCACTTCGGAAACAATATAAAAACACATAAAAAAACCCTGCCGTTACGGCAGGGTTTTTACGTTTAAACCTTCAGAGGCTTTTATTCCTTCACCATCATCTGGGTGGTTATAGTTCCATTGGAGTTCACTTTTACAAAGTAAATCCCTGACGGTTGGGTTGCTAGGCTCACGGAAACAGATCGCGTTTCCCCAAAAGTACCGGTTGCTACCGTAACACCATAGATATCCACCACTTCGTAAGTTCCCGAAGCTAGGGTATCGGTCACTAATTGGAAGGTACCATTATTAGGGTTCGGTACGATCTTAAACGCAGAGGAATTGACCTGGCTAATTGCAGCACTTCTTTCTTTCGTCGTTACAAAGAAGCGTTCTCCTCCTTGCATCGTTCGCCCGTAGGGATCTTCTTGTATCACATCTAATAAGAAGCCTTCCCCTTCTTTTAGGGTCACATCTTCATCCAATCTAAATTGCAATCCTATGGAGAATGTTTCGTTATATCGCAACGGTACATTAGTGAATGCTGCTTCCCGAGAATACAACTGCACCACATTATCATCCACAATTTTAACGCCTTCATTTTCCAAGCTTCCGTTTTGTCGCATACGCTCAAACAATTCCGGTTCAATCGTCACTAAGACATCTCCGTTTTCAAAGTAAGGTCCCGGAATTTGATCTTCAAAACCGTTATCGAAGAACCGAATATTTACGCGTTCCATTTCACGATCGATTCCGCGTACAAAAACATGTGTTGGCGGCGGAAGGTCTGTGGTGTCAGTATTGTACACACTCACATTCTTCCAAGCGATATTATTGTTATTTCGCACATTCGGACTCACGCTTCCAGACACTTCGCTATTCATAGGATCATTGTCAGAAAGTATTCGTGACACCAAGCAGAAATGGTGGATATCATTACTATACTCGGCGGGATTGGGTGGGTACCAGGGTATTTCAATAACGGTTGATGTTCCTGGTGCTAGCGATGGAATCACAGCAGTTCCAATAATATCCCCGTGTAATACGCTATTGCTTCCTACATTTTGATAATAATTATTGAAATGGGTAGGCCACTGCAACCCGGTAGAAGCCTTACTAAAATACACTTTCAGTACAGCACAATCTGAAGTAGTGGTTCCGCGATTTCGTACTTGAACATACACGCCATTGGGTTCATACAATTTGAATTCCGGGTTTTCAGGTGTGGTACCGCCATCTAGAGATTGACGCACCCAAATATCTTCACTGATCCACATAGGTCCGGTATCCGGGTTGGGTTCGTTTCCTACATCAAACGGACGATCTTTGGTATATAGATCGAACGGATTAGAAGTTACCGGACATGGAGAGCACGTCCCCAAACAACTTCCGTTAGCTACTTCCGCACGAATCACATTTCCGGGTTGTCTTCCGAAGCCATTACTAAAATTTATTCCTACCGGTTGAATATGGCAATAGCTCATAATGGTTCCTCCTAAAGGCGGAGTTCCCGGCAAAGAACAACTTCCTTCCGTATACCCGGCACAGCCATCAATCGCAGTATTGTTGCCATTCCACACACAGGCATGAGTGTGTCGAGAACCAAACAAGTGCCCAAACTCGTGGGTCACTACCATGACATTCCAACTATAAGTAGGTACGTTGGTCACTGTGGAAGTCAGATTTCCGGATACTGAAAGACTTAGATCTGAATTCGCATTACAAATACCGTCAAAGCCGGCGGCTATTCCACCTCCTATGGAGCGAAAGGTCAATAACTGTCCTAAATCACCTGTAAAGGCTCCGGTATTCGATTGAAATTGAGAAAGCAGGGTGCTGGCACTACCTGCGGTATAAGGGTCTGTAGTATTCCAAACATTGATCATACCAATAGAAGTATCAATGCCTTCATTCATGTAGAGAATGGCGACCTGATTATATAAAGCAGTTACGTAATTTTCTACACCGGTAACAGATCCAAAATGCTGAAAGATATCATACTCTGTTTCAAAATAGAAGCTTACACAATTCGTTTCGAACGCCCGGGTTTGTTGCGGAGGTTCCCGAAATAGTATCTCTGGGTCGTAGGGCTCCAGATCATCTTCGGTAGCACAATCTATCGTGGGGGTTTCGCGAAGATTGGTGTCGTTGTAAATGATGAATTCATTGGAATCGGTTAGTTTTCCGAGGTTAAAATTCCCTTCGGAAGTAGCGATCAATCCCATCACATCGTTTTCAAAAAAGCTGATAGCGACCAAGCTATTTGGTTGTCCGCGAACGACTCCTTGAAAGTGTTTTGCGCCCGCTTGATTAGGAACTAGATTTTCTCCATCTGATGTGACTAATTCGTAGTTGAAGAAACGTTCTGAAACAGCAACCAAATCAATGGTGACACTGGGCTCTTGGCCTAAGGGTATTTCAAAACTCAAAGCGTCTGAGGGAAGTTCCGAAAGCCGCGCATCAAGTTGAAGCAGATGCACCGCATCGATATCATAAAAAGCATCGTTGTTTTGATATCTAGTAGTGGCTTCAGAGAACACATTTGTTTCTTGAAAAACAACACCATTCGCTTTTTCCTGTTGTACGGTATGATAGATTTGGTTTTGTCCAAATGCAAGTGTTGAAAGAAAAAGAAGGCTGAACATGACTCCTTTTCTTGGAAAGTTCTTGTGTAGCGAACTTCGAACATAGCGTTGTCGAAAATCCTTCGCTACGAATTCAAAAAGTTGTAAAACTTGTTTCATAGGGGTTGAATTTATGTTAGTATAAAATTGAAACTTGCCAAGGCCTTTATAAAAGCAAGTATTAGGGCGGAAAGATTTGACTGTGCGATTAACGAATTAAGATCGGCTACTTTGAATGGGGAGTCAATGTCTATTTAAGATATCGATTTGTTGGTAGAGTTCAGTAATGAAAAACCGTAAAATAACTGAGGACTAACCTTTTACGAAAAGGACTATGTGTTATTTCCGAATCTTTTTGTCCCAATAAACATACCCTCCAAAAACAAGTAGGCTTACAATAGAACCATAGATGAGCCCTTGCTGTAATCCATCTGTATGCTGCCCTAGAATGGCGATAAATAGGGTAAGCGGGGTAATGCCGAGTAAGGTGGCCCCAATGAATTTCCAATAACTCATGCCTAGAATTCCGGCCACAAAACTAATGGCATCGTTAGAAAGTAACGGATTCATGCGCGTTACCACAACCGCCCAAAAACCGTAATCATCCAGAAAATCCTCGATCTTTTGTTCTGCTTTATTCCCAATGAGACGGTTTACCGCTGATTCTCCGAAATAAGTTCCTATGAAATAACCCACACTCGAGGCACAGAAGATAGCAGTGTAGACCAATAAACTTCCCCAAATAGGACCGTATGCTACAATGCTTACAACCATCAGTGCCAAAGTAGGTACAACAATGAGAAACATCTGCACGATCATGGCAATGATAATAACGAAAGGACCCAACCATCCAAAACCGTCTACCCAGTGACGAATTCGTTCCTGATCATTACTGGTTAGCACACTCCATGCCTCATTTATTGCCCCCTGAAAAGAATCACTTAGAAAATAAGAAAGGGTAACCCCTACCACGATCACAATGGACAGCAGCAGGGGAAGTTGGCTTTTGTTATTTTCTTCAGTGGGTTTATTTGACATCAATACTAGAAAAGCGACGCCCTAAACTTATAAAGATTAATTTACAATGCTTGCTAATTTTTTTCTTGGTATCCTTTCCCGTTATAGGTAAGAATGCTAGTCTGGGTTGAAAGAATCGTGTCAGTAGGAGTACATACTCCATTTTCATCTTCGGAAAAAACTCGCTGAGTAATGTTAGTAGTTACATTAATATCAAAAAAACCAGCTGTTTTAGAAGTATCTAGGGCCAATTCTTTTTCGATTATATCAAAATGGGCATAACAGGAATTTACATTCACTTCTCCCATACTTTTATACATGGTATATTGATTTAGTAATCGTTTTAAGCGGTTTTTATCTTTGCTATATAGCGATAACACCTCTTCCCTATATGGATTGGGTTGTGAATTGTTTTTGAAATTAATAATAATACCAAACGCTTTTTCGTGGTCATTTATACGATATGCCAAGGGATCCAGATCAATGCTTTCAATAGCAATGGCATCCGATTGCCAACCATTTTCCTCATATGTCTCAAACAATTGATGGGTTATAACCCCAGAATGGGGGTTTGTCAAAATCATGTGTGTATTAAGGCGAAGTAGGTCTTCATCCTCTTCTGCTATTTCCGGAATAATGACAAGGGTTTCGTTCGTTACTTGAGAAAGTTCGGCAACCAACAAATATTCCACGGCAATTTGAGCCCATTCCAGTTTTAAGTCCATTAAAATACTGTTGACTAATACATAGCCGTCAATAGACTCGTGAAGTTTATCGGTTGCTATTTCCTTGATGTTACCATCCTCAGCGATGGTATAAGAAATTTGGGTCACTTGTTTTAGTTCCGACCAAAAAATGCGATTTACGGTAATGTTTTTCTTGCTTATCTTTGAAACCACTTGAGACCATCCTTCGGCGATTTCATCATAAGCAACGACCTCATGATCAATTGGTTTTCCTTCTAACGTATAATTTATAAGTCTACTTTCTATTTCTGCATCTCCTTTTTTACAAGTAATGACAACGGTATGAAAAGAATCTGATAGGCGAATTCGGTAGGCTGAATAGACGCGATAATAATAGCCAACTTCATACCAGTTTTCGTAGATCAGCGGCAGACGAAACGCTTCGGGGTCTACCGGGTTTATATCATCTTCATCGATATAACTATCGTAATTGGTCGTCGCAAGTATTGGTAGCTGTTGTAGCGGAAGGGCTTTCAAGGCCTCCTTAAAGTTGCTACCCATGATCTTGTACTCAGATATTTTCTCAGCTCCTTCTGCTACTTCCGAAAGGGTATCCAAAGAATTTTCTTCGTCGTGAATTGTCTCTTGATTATGCGCTATCTGGGTCGTTTCCGTAGCACTCTTTTTCATTTGTTGATCACAAGAAACGATCGTTATGAGAATCAATAGGTAAATGAATTTCATATACTTATTTTTTAAAAACCAGCTTTTCCTCTTTCAAAAACTCCCCTTCGTAAAAATAATTGATTTCGCCGCAATGTAACTTGGAGTCGGTTGCACAGGGTTCCTTGTAAAATTCGGCGATTCGGTATTGCGTGTACATGCCTAATTCTTCAGAAATAAAACCTCCTATATCTTCTTCATTTTCAATGAAATAATAGGTGCCCGCATCTTGAAAAATATTGAAAACAAAATGTTTAGAATATTCATAGAAGTAAATCACGTCATCACCTGTATACGTGAGCCTTTCTCCGATTTTATCTTTAGTTTGAATATGTTCTTTAATTTTTTCCTGAATGGCCGCTTGAAGAATCCCTTGGTCTTTTTCGGGATATCGTATCAGATAAAGGTTGTGGTACACCTTCGATTGAATAAAATGCATGTTTTTGAAAAATAAATGATTTATCGTGACACTTAAAACAACCACGGAAAGCATGGCAAGCGCGACCAACTTTCGTTTATTTCTAGCAATAATCCAATTCAATAATTTGAAAAACAAGAGCCCAAAAAGAGCTATGACCAACAGTGCTATGAGGACGATCGTAATTTCCATGTTATACCATATCGATTACTTTTTCTAATACATAATGCGCCATGATAACGAGTACAAATGTTCCAAGGAACACCCCAAATCTTGCTATTCTTGTATCCGATTGGTTCTTTAATATCCTTTTTAGGAAAAAAATATCTGCAAGGATGAATAGGACGGCAGTAGTGGCTCCAATCGCAAATCCGATATGTAAAACACCCCAGTAATAGAACCTAGCGAGTAAATACCCTACCCCTTCATTTGATGCTTTAAACGGCGCCAATCGCAAGTACGCATACACAATTCCAAACACCAACGATATGATTGCCCATATGGTATATGTTGTGATTTGGGATAGGGCTTTCACAAGAGGATGCTTACTTATTTAAGCACTACCTTTTTAATGAGAACACCTTCATTACACTCAAGTTTCAGCAGATAGATACCGCTCGCGAAACTTCCAGTTTGAATGAGCTGCGTATTACCCGTTGTAATTTTCTGTCCGGAGCTTCCAAAAAGGGTATATGTTTTCAGAATAATGCCTGCATCAGTAACAATCTCTATGGCATCTTCGGTAGTCACGACTTTAATATTTTCTGATAGGATGTTTGTTGGAATCCCAAAAATATCTTCGCTAACGGGATCGAATCCTGTCCATAAGGCACCAGGGTCGGTAACATACGCCCCCAGAGTGCCTGATGGGATATGCAAATGAATGTTGCTTCTGTCGGTTGCAAAAGTATCACCGGCGCCCGTAGTGATAACCGGGGGAACTAGGGCAAAACTATAGACATCGGTTAAAGGGTTATTGGCAAATGCGACATTACCAATGGTGGTGACCGAAGCAGGGATGTCTACTGTACTTAAATCGTTGTTTTCAAAAGCACCCGCATCAATAACTTCCAAGTTTGCGCTGAAGGTAACCGAAGTGAGGTCATTCCCCGAAAATGCCCCAATACCAATACTCGTAATATTGTCTGAAAAAGTAAAGGTGGTTAAACTATTGTTGGTGAATAGGTTGTTCGGAATCGTGCTTAACGCATCCGGAAGTGTAGCATTCGTTAAGGCATTACTTTCAAAAGCACTATCCCCTAGATTAACAACACTATCAGGCACTGTGATATCAGTTAAGCCATTTAAGGCAAAAGCGGCTTGACCTATCTCTGTGATAGTATTAGGTATGGTAACATTTGTTATATTGTTATCTACAAAAGCTTGTTGTCCTATTGAAGTGACACTGGCTGGTATGGCGATGTCGGCAAGGCCTTTACTGGCAAATGAAAAGCTTCCAATACTAGTAACGTCATAGCTAAAGAGTCCGTTGACCATGGTATCCGGCACAATTACCGAAACTCCTCCAGCCGTGTCATAATCAATCGTCGTAACAGTATTCGGAGCCAGGGAAGTCACTTCGTAGGTAATAAAATTAGAAATATAGGTACTACCTACAACTAGTAGCTCAGTTACTGTATTAAAATCAGTCCAAAGCGCGCCTCCATCCGTAACATACGGTCCTGTGGTACTTGGGGGAATAAACAAATCGATTGTACTCCTGTTCGCGGCAAAAGTATCAAAACCGTCTCCCGTGGTGGTAATGGTTGGTGGTGTGATCGCTTCCGAAGTAACACTCGTTAAAGGATTTCCATTGAAAGCTTGTTGCCCAATTGTAGTCACATTTTCAGGAATGGTCACCGACGTTAGTTGATTGATAAAGAACGCACCGTGACCAATTGTAATCACGGTATCAGGAATGTCGATTGCCGTTATCTGGTTTTGTATAAAAGCATTGTCTCCAATAATTTCAATACTGTTCCCCAGATTCAATGTTGAAATTTGGTTGGTGTTAAAAGCCCCATTGCCTATCGTTATCACGCTATCTGGAATGGTAACATTTGTTAAGCTATTATTTAAAAACGCCGTATCTCCAATACTGATTAAATTGTTTGAAAGTGTAAGCGATGAAATATTATTTCCCGAAAAAGCCTGGTTTTCTATGATGGTAACACTATTCGGGAGGGTTAAGGACGTTAATTGATTCAAGCCAAATGCATTTGCGCCAATGGTCGTTATGCCATTGGGTATGGTTACAGTAGTGAGTTGATTCACCGCAAAAGTACCTGCACCAATGGTGGTAATATTGTTAGAAATGGTAAGACTTGAAATTTGATTATTGTTGAAGGCACTATTGCCAAGTGACGTTACACTATTAGGAATAACAACCGTCGCTAGTAGATTGTTTGCAAACACTTCATTTTCAATGGTTGTTACACTCGTTGGAATGGTGAAATTGGTTAACTGATTGCTGAGAAAAGCGGAAGAAGCAATCGTTGTTACACTATTGGGAATAGTAACGCTGGTCAACATCTTGCCTGCAAAAGAACCGGCGCCTATCTCGACAACTGCGTACGTCGTTCCTCCATTGGATACATTATTTGGGATGGTAACGACCGTTCCACCAGCAGTGTTGTAATTATTGGTTCGTACCGTGGTCGTTCCGGAAATTACCTGATAGGTAATAAAATTATCGGTAAACGTTTGTGCCGTGGCTCCTAATGCCATGAACAAAGTGATGAGAAAAAGTATGTTGGTTTTCATATTCCTGGGGTTTTATAGTTATAGTATCAATGATTTGCGCTGCTGAAGTTTTTATGCTCCCTAGAATTCTTAATAGTCCATTTCTATCAGTTCCCCGTTTAAGGTGTAAAAGAAAGAAAAGGTAGTGCCGCCATTTTCCGGTTCCAGTTGTACGACGTAATTGGTTTCTGAGAGGTCACCATTCTTGGGAAACTTCACAAAAGCCATAGAGAGCATTGGGTTTTCAAGATCCTTTTCTGCGGTTAGTTGTTTCATGGATTTCTGAACCAATCCGCCCAAGGTTGAAAGATTGATGGCATCATCCAGTTGAAACATAAAGTCGGCTGCTTTGGTCCCTTCCGGAATTTCAAGCGTTACGTCTGAAGTTTGATTCCAATTTCCTTGGCTCATCGTCCACTGCCCCATCGCCAGAGATTCCGGAGCATCGGTGACGGTTGTGCTTATGGAATTCCCAATAGATGCCACATGAATGATGCTCAATTCTGTAAAATAGGCGTTGTCCCCAAACTTTTCTTTGATCTCTTTTTCAATCTCTGAAAAGCCTTCGGCATTCGCAGGTTGATCTCCACTGCTGCCTCCACAGGAGATCAATATTGTCATAAATAGGGTTGCGATTAGTACTGGTAGTTTGTTCATATTTGTATGATTTAATGGTTCTATTAATCTTCCGCTTCTTCTCTTCCGAAGAAATAAAACAAGGCGCCCCCTCCAAAGATGAAGAGCCCTCTTACCACCCAGCCCATAGTGGTTCCCCACGTATCGATCCAGGACAAAATTCTGATGTTATAGTTGAAGAGGGACAATACAATAGAAATAAGACCAAGTGCGGCTGCCAAGAGTCCTGCCTTTCCTAGTTTGCTGGTGATGTCATCCATGATTTTTGATCGTTGTTTTTGATAAAACTATCCATGGATTGGGGAAGAAAAAACAGCAAATCAATATCCGTAGCGTATGAAGCTATTTGCGTACGGTTCAGGCCAATAAGTGTAAACTGAAATTATTTTTGCTGATCCCAAGAAAAGAGATGCTTCAGGAAGTGTTCTTTTTTACGAGAGGAAACGGGTATTTTCGATCCGTTTTTTAGAAAAATCGTTCCCGATTTATCGTAGCGGTCAATGTATTTTAGGTTTACTATATACGACTGGTGGGGTCTTGTAAAGTTGGGAAGATTCAACTGTTCTTCGAACTCCTTTAAGGTTTTCGAAGCCAAGTATTTTTTGTGATCGGTACAGAAAAAAGTAGTGTACCCTTTGTCGGATTCGCAATACATCAATTCAGATAATTCAATGACCTGATAGCTATCTTGAAGCGAGATGATAATTTTAGAAGGATCGTTGTTCCAAACTTGTGTTGCTGTTTGTATCTGTTCTTTTTGGACTGATACTGGTAATAATGAAAGTTTTTCAATAGCCGTTTTAAGCTCCTCAATAGCTATCGGTTTTAAGATATAATCTACCGCACCTGCCTTTAACGCTTTCAGAGCAAATTCTTCATAGGCAGTAATAAAAATGGTTTTGAAGTGTAGGTGTTGGGTTTGTTCTAAGAATTCGAAACCTGTCCCGTCATCCAAGTTGATGTCTAAGAATACTAACTCTGGTTTGCACGCATTCGCAACGGTTACCGCTTCACTCACCGAAGCGCATTCCCCAAGCACCTCAATATCGCGGTGGTTTTGCTGCAACAAGTTCCGCAAACTTTTTCTGATATACGCTTTATCTTCAACTATAAGTGCCTTCATTCAATCACGCATTAAGGTATGGTATGAGTAAGGTAACAATGGTACCGTTCTCATGATATTTTTTTCGGTCTTCTATAGTAATAGAACCTTTCTTTTTAACATCCTTGGAGAGAAATTCCAATCGTTCCTTGTTGATAATGGTGGACAGCGACGTTTTTTGAGGGTTCGCTGTTTCAGGCTGTGCATCAATGCCAATTCCATTATCAACAATAACACATGTTAAGTCGGAGTTCTGAAACGATACCTCAATATTTATTTCCCTTTTGCTTGGGTTGTTCTTAAAAGCATGCTCCACGGCATTCTCCACAAAAGGCTGAATGAGCATGGGCGGTATTTTCAGGGCTGAAGGATCTATATTTTTCCCGATAGCTATCTGAAAATGTATCGTATCGCTTTCCAAGTTTTGCAGTTGAAGATAATTGTCAACGGCTTCTAATTCTTTGGACAGCAACACCATTTTGTCTCGTGAGTTTTCGAGTATAAGCCGAAGCAGTTTTGAAAATTTGGATAAATAGGAAACCGATTTTCCTTCTTCTTTGTTCAAGATCATTCCTTGCAACACGGCCAACGAATTAAAAATAAAATGCGGCGTCATTTGAGAGCGAAGCAACTTTTGCTCTACGATGGCATTTTGTGTTACCGCTTTGGCATTGTTGAGTTTTTGATAAAAAATAGCGCCTCCCGAAATAATGGAAATCAGCAATACTCCAATGATGGCCCATAAATAATTTCGTTTGGACTTCTCCAGATCTTCAGACGTAGCGAGTACGGTTTTGGTAAGTTTCAATTCTCGAATACTAGCTGAGTCTAAGGCCTGTTTGTACTTATATTCATATTCTAATTGGGTGATTTTTTCAATACTTTCTTTATTGAACAGGCTGTCATTATATTTTTTGAATAATTGATGGCTTTCGAAGGCCTTTTTATAGTGCCCTTTCTTAGTGTAAACCTCTGTCAATAATTCTGAAGCCTCTTTTTGAGCGGCCAAAATCCCGAGATCATTGGCAAGAGATAAGGATAGATTAAGATATCTTTCGGATGTATCATAATTACCCTGCTTTAGGTAGGTTTCAGCCAAGCCGATATAGTTATAACTAAGCCTTTCTTTATTTTCAGTTTCTTTTGAAATGTTGATGGCTTCTAAAAAATATTTTTTCGCTTCCTCTAACGTGTTCAATTTTAAATTGATACTACCTAGATTACTTAAAGCGGTAGCAACTTGATTGTTATCATTGATCGACTGACTGATTTGCAGGGCTTCTTTAAACAGTATATCTGCTCCCTCAATATTGCCTTCTTCTAAATAGATTTCTCCTAAATTGGCTTTATTGGTAGCAAGAAGACCTTTATTTCCAATTTGATCTGCTAATTGTAACGACTTTTGATGTTGCGTTTTTGCTTTTTCAAAGCTTCCATTAAGCTTGTACGTTTTACCTAAACTGTTTAAAGTAATGGCAATACCTAGGGTGTCTTTTGCTAACTCCTTGTGGTGTAACGATTGGTTGAAATGCGAAATTGCCTGCGGATAATTCCCGATGGATTCATAAATATTTCCCAGATTATTGAGAGCATAAGGGATTCCAAATTCATGGTTTACCTCTTTGCTAAGCGCTAGCACTCGTTGATAGTTTTCTATAGCGTTATCAAAATTTCCGGTTTCCGCATATATATTACCAGTATTTAGTAAGCCCGCTATCAAATTATGCGTGTCTTGAATGGAGTCGTAAAATTTTATCGACTCATTGAAATAGCGAAGTGATTCTTTATGCTCTGCTTGTTTGAAAAAATTGATACCTAGGGCATTGTTGATGGAAGCAACCCCCTTCTGGTCATTTATAGATTCAAACTGTACTAATGCCTCTTTAAAATATAGGTTACTTTGTGTAAAATCAGATTTTCTAGAGGCTAATATGCCCCGAATGTAATTGACACCTGCAAGCCCTTTTTCAAACGCTAGATCAGAGCTTATGGATTCTGCTTCTTCCAAATAGTCATTGGTGAGCGCTTCATTTTTATGGAAGGATGAAAAGGCAAGGTCATAGAGTATGCCTACTCTAGTCGTGTCTGGTGCTGGGTGGTCCTTCAATTCAATCATAAGACTATCTATCGCAGCATTTTGTGAATGCACACAAACGCCTACGAATAGGAAACAAAGTGTAAAAAGCCTGATTTTACCGATAAACTTCATGGTAACTTCATTATGGATGCTATTAAGTACATACGTACTGTACAGCAATTTGAGTTTAAATATAAACTATTCCATTTAAGAAGAGCGGAAATCATATATGTTAAGTAAGCGAACGGGGCAGCTTGCCGCGGGGCGTGTGCTTAGGATCGAGGACAAGTGTTAAAACAAAAAAACCGGTCTGAAAAGACCGGTCTCGACTGAAGCTCCTCCACTTGGACTTCCTCCTTCGTCCGCCTTGTGAACTCCGGCGGATAAACTTTTCGTCCAATGATACCAAAAAAAAATGCCAACCTTTCTGGCTGGCATTTATGAAGCTCCTCCACTTGGACTCGAACCGGACCGAGGGGTCACAAAATGTCCAGTGGTCATTTTGCCCGAGGGGCCAGCTTGCCGTGGGGCGTGTCCTTAGGATCGAGGACAAGTGTTAAAACAAGAAAACCGGTCTTTTAAGACCGGTCTCAAATTAAGCTCCTCCACTTGGACTCGAACCAAGGACACCCTGATTAACAGTCAGGTGCTCTAACCAACTGAGCTATGGAGGATGGTATTATCCTTTTTTGCGGACGCAAATATAATCTTATTTTTTACTGTTGCAAAAAAGTAGTTCAAAATTTTTTCTTACTCAAACAGCCAACGATAGATATCGTTTCCGTTTGCAAACAATACCAAAGCAATCAATAAAAAGAACCCGACCATTTGGGCGTATTCTAAAAACTTTTCGTTGGGTTTTCTTCCGGTAGTCATTTCGTATAGTAAGAACATCACGTGCCCTCCGTCCAACGCAGGTATCGGGAGAATGTTCATAAACGCTAAGATAATTGAGATCAAAGCGGTGGTTTCCCAAAAGCTTAGCCAATTCCATGTGTCGGGGAAAAGATTTCCTATGGCTCCAAACCCACCAATCTGCGTAGCTCCTTCTTTGGTAAAAACATATTTGAACTGTGCTACATAGTCCCGCAGCACATTGTATCCATAGTTGACGCCTCCGCCAATACTTTCCCAAAGGGAATAATCAATTTGCTGATAATTATTTACGTATTCCTTGGCCAAGTTATTGATCCCTAATTTTCCGTCCTCATTAGGCTGTACAAGGAACGTCTGCTCAGCACCGTTTCGATCCACCGTTATCGCAATTTCTTCTCCTTTCTTCTCATACACTACTTCAGACATACTGCGGAAGGTGGTTACCGGTGTACCATCAACAGCAACGACGCGATCTCCGGGCTGGATCCCGCTTCCTGCCGCAGGATAATCAGGGTAAATGGTATCTACCACGGTGGTGCGCATAGGCGTAAAAGGTTGTAGGTCTCCTGCTCGAAACATTTCCATACCAATATCGTCCGACAGTTCGATGGTTTCCGAAGTTCCATCAGGATGTGCAACCGTAATACTTTCTACATCCCGTAAGAATAAATATTTGTTGAGGTTGTTCAAGTTTTTGAAGGGTTCGCCATTGACGGCCGTTACCTGATCCCCATCTTGAAAGCCTAGTTCTTTGAAGTTCTGTGAAATTGAAAATCCGTTGGGTAAATTCTCAGGAGTGATAATTCGTTCTCCTGTACTGTAAAAGATCCCAATATAAATAACAATTCCCACGATGATGTTCACCGTTACACCCCCTAGCATAATGATCAAGCGTTGCCATGCCGGCTTGCTTCTAAATTCCCAAGGTTGTGGGGGTTGGGCCATCTGCTCCTTATCCATGCTCTCGTCGATCATTCCGGCGATCTTCACATAGCCACCTAGCGGTAGCCATCCAATTCCGTAAACTGTTTCGCCAATCTTCTTTTTTACCAAGGCGAACTTAACGTCAAAAAATAAAAAGAACTTTTCTACGCGGGTCTTGAAGATTTTGGCGGGAATAAAATGCCCGGCTTCGTGTAGAACAATCAATATTGATAAACTCAATAAAAGCTGAATAGCTTTAACTGCAAATGGACTCATAAGTACAACTTCTAATATCTCGAACTCAATCTTCTTAGAGTAGAGAATGAATGCGCAAAAGTAACGGTTTACCCGCTCTTAAAAAAATAAAACGACTGTGACAACGCACAGCCATATGTGTCTGAAAAAACATTTAACGGTTACAGGAGGATTAATTGTATTCCCCATTGTAATTTTGTAAAAAAATAAGTATGCTTCGTTTTTTTTCTAAGTATAAATTCTTCGGAATCGTCTTGTTGCTCCTCTCTGCAATCATCATCACTGTGATGTATCAAGCCTTGTCTCCCAAAAAAGTGCTGCCGGTGTACCAGCCCAATGACGTGGCAATCGAATTGGTAGATACCACGATTCAATACGTTCGGAAATATCATACCATCGCTCCCTTTTCACTCACCAACCAAAATGGTGAAACGATTACCGAAGCGACGTATGAAGATAAAATCTACGTTGCTGATTTCTTCTTTACCACCTGCCAAACCATTTGCCCTATCATGACAGACCATATGGCAAAAATTCAAGAAGCGATCAAAAATGATGAAGAAATTCTGTTGCTATCCCATACCGTAACCCCGGAGATTGATACGGTGGCACAATTGAAACGATACGCCAAAAGAAAAGGTGTGATCGATGCTAAATGGAATCTGGTGACCGGCGATAAAAAACAAATCTACGAGCTGGCGCGAAAATCATATTTAGCTGCCAAAGACGCTCCCTATAACGAATACGACTTAATTCACACCGAAAATTTTGTGCTGGTTGATCCTCAAAAACGCATCCGTGGATTTTATGATGGCACCAACCCTGAAGCCATCGATCAACTTCTAGAAGATATCTCCGTTTTAAAGCGTGAAAAATAGTCTCCAAAAGGAGCTTTTATCCTTTCCCGGCTCAAGTTTTTCCGTTACATTTGCACTGTTTAAATTCAATCTAAATAACAAGAATGCAAACGCTTGCCAGCTTACGAAAAGGCCAACGCGCTATCATCAAACACTTTTCGGTGGAAGACGTGCCTCTCAAACTCTTAGAGATGGGGTGCCTTCCTGGCAATGAAGTTTCCGTAGTGCAGCAAGCTCCCTTTCAAGACCCTATTTACCTCAACATCAACGGGAGCCATTTAGCGATTCGAAAAGCGACGGCGATTCTCATTGAAATTGAACTCCTTTAGCGTATGGCAAGACAGATCAATGTGGCACTTCTTGGAAATCCGAATACCGGTAAAACCTCGGTTTTTAACCGACTTACGGGACTCAATCAAAAAGTAGGAAATTATCCCGGTATCACGGTTGAAAAAAAAGAAGGGATTTGTACGCTGGAACGCGGACTAAAAGCGCATATTCTTGACCTTCCCGGAACCTACAGTCTCAACGCATCTTCTCTTGATGAAAATGTGGTAATTGAATTGCTGCTGAATAAGAACGACAAAGATTTTCCGGATGTGGCCATTGTGGTAGCTGATGTTGAAAATTTGAAACGGAACCTGTTACTTTTTACGCAGATCAAAGATCTCGGGATCCCAACCATCTTAGCCATTAACATGGCCGATCGCATGAAACGAAAGGCGATCTCTCTAGATATTGAAACCTTGGAAGAGGCACTAGAGACCAAAATTGCTTTGATCAGTTCTCGAAAAAATGAAGGATTTGAACAACTCAAACAATACATTACACAATATTCTTCTCTTTCGGTAAAACCTTGCGTAAATGCTTCCAAAATTGCGCCGGAATATTTCAGCCGACTCAAAAAAGCGTTCCCTAATCAAGACCTGTACAAGCTATGGTTGGTGATTACGCAGGATGTTAACTTCGGAACCCTAGAACGCGGCACCTTGCAAGGGATTGCTTCCTTTCAGACCGAAAGCAAATCGAATTTGAAGCGGATGCAACAAAAAGAAACGATTGCCCGCTATCAATTCATTAATGAGGTTTTAAAGAAAACGCTGACCATTGATACCGAAAATGCGAAAGACCTCAGAAGCAGGATGGATCGTATTTTAACGCACCGGGTTTGGGGGTATGTTATTTTCTTCGGAATCTTGCTCCTTATATTTCAAGCTATTTTCGACTGGAGTAGCTACCCGATGGATTTCATCGACAGTACTTTTGCGTCTCTGAGCGAATGGACCAAAGCAGTTATGCCGCCGGGAGACTTCACCGATTTGATCGCAGAAGGTATTATCCCAGGCCTTGGAGGGATCGTTATCTTTATTCCCCAAATTGCTTTCTTGTTCTTGTTCATTTCTATTCTGGAAGAATCCGGTTATATGAGCCGAGTGGTCTTTTTGATGGATCGAACCATGCGGCGTTTCGGGTTAAGCGGGAAAAGCGTGGTGCCCTTGGTTTCCGGAACGGCTTGTGCCATCCCTGCGATCATGGCAACACGTAACATCGAGAGTTGGAAAGAGCGCCTTATCACTATTTTGGTAACACCCTTCACTACCTGCTCCGCACGACTGCCTGTGTACCTCATCATCATTGCGCTCGTTATACCCGAGCAACGCGTATTAGGGATCTTCAGTTTACAAGGAATTACTTTGATGTTCTTATATCTGTTAGGATTTGGCGCAGCTATCTTTTCTGCTTGGTTGTTGGATAGGTTTCTGAAGATTCGCAGCAAGTCTTTCTTTGTGATTGAAATGCCAAACTATAAAGTGCCGATCGCAAAGAACGTTGCGATCACGGTCGTCGAAAAAACGAAATCCTTCGTTTGGGGTGCGGGTAAGATTATCTTAGCGATCTCCATCATTCTTTGGGTGCTCGCCTCCTACGGCCCCGGAGATTTCAATAGAGCCGAAGAAATCGTGGCGCAAGAAACCGTGGGTCAGCAGCTTTCCGAAGAAGAACGCGACACTAAAATAGCCTCTTTTAAGCTAGAAAATAGTTATGTGGGGCATATGGGAAAATTTATTGAACCGGCTGTACGCCCTTTGGGCTATGATTGGAAAATTGGAATCGCTATTGTGAGTTCCTTTGCGGCGCGTGAAGTATTTGTGGGAACCTTGGCCACGATCTATAGTGTAGGTAGTGAGGAAGAAGAAACCATTAGAAATCGCATGGCTGCCGAAGTAAATCCGGTGTTGGGAACGCCCATTTTTAATTTTGCCAGTGGGGTTTCGTTATTATTGTTTTATGCGTTTGCCATGCAATGTATGAGCACGTTAGCGATAGTTCGGAGAGAAACCAATAGCTGGAAATGGCCGTTGTGGCAATTATTTGCCATGAGTGCTATTGCCTACGTAGTAGCCCTTGCAGCCTATCAATTTTTAAAGTAACTTTATAACTATGCAGACCATATTAGTCTTAATTACGTTTACTATCGCCGTTGCATTCATACTGAAAAAGTTTGTATGGAGCCCTATCGTAGAGGGACAACAAAAGCGAACTAAAAGTGTAGATGGGGCTGGCATCAAATGTGGCAAAACCGATTGTGGATGCCATTAATTACATATCTTTTTTAACCAGCAATACATACGCTAGACCTTCGGTACTCGTTTTTGGGTAAGGCACCAATTGTAATCCTATCAAACGTATACCGTCTTTGTCATACAAGGTCAAGTCATCAGATTCATCTCCTTGCACTTCCCCAAAAATCAACATTTTGCTTTCAGGTTCACGACCCGGGGCTTTTACTCTTACGGCTATTCTTGCTCTACCCGCCCATACACAGGTAACGTCTTCAGGGCATCGCGAATCTTCTAAAACTTCTACAAAAGACAATGATACACCCTGTACTACGACAGTCTCCCCAATTGGAATTCGAATACCGATTTCCGGAACTTCAAGCGGTCCGTTTTGTGCTGTTGTCATTAGTACAACGAAGAAAAACAAGGGAAACAAGAAAGATCTCATAAGGTTCTCTTTTAAAGTTTACAATAGGTTAGCCTCTAAATAAGAAGAAGTCGTCCTTCATAGGTTCAATCTTCTCATCTCTATTGGTCAAAATGTATTCCAAAGCGAGTTCGGTGAACTCTTTTCCTTTTGAAGTCAAGGACACGATCTCTTCAGAAATCGTAATCATATTATTCTTCAACGCCAAGTCAAGCACCGTTTGAGACCGTACTCGTTGCCAATTTATATGTTCTTGCAAATGATTGATATGGCGCTCTCTTTCTTCGGAATGATTATTCAAATGTAATAAGAAGGTAAGTAATGACACTTCTGTTCGCTGTTGTTTTTGTCGATACCATACGGCGATCCATCCTTTCCGCGGAGCGAACAGATAAACAAACAGAAATACCAATCCTAATACCGTTGTCATCGATCCTGAAATTGAGGCATCGAGCCAATGGGCCACCCAATAACCAAGTAAGGCCGAACAGACACCGAAACCAATGGACAGCAGCAACATTTTCTTCAAATCACTGGTAAGCAAATATGCAGCGGCGGCCGGAGCAATCATCAAAGCCACCACTAAAATGGCTCCCACGGCATCAAATGCGCCCACCACCGTCACCGATGAAACCGACATCAAACCGTAATGCATCAGTAAAGGCGAAATCCCCAATGAAGCCGATAACCCCGCATCAAACGTGCTAATTTTCAACTCCTTAAAGAACATGATAACAAGGAAAATAGTGATGAACAAGATTGTGCCCATGATCCAAAGCGATTTAGGCCCTAGGTCCAACCCATTCAACAGAAAACGGTCAAAAGGTGCAAAAGCCAACTCCCCCAGTAAAACGGCATCCACATCTAAATGTACGTCATTGGCATTCTTGGCGATCATGATCACGCCGATGCTAAAAAGAGCTGGAAAAACCAGACCAATGGCGGTATCTTCTTTAACGAGCCCAGTACGCTGAATGGCTTCTACCAAGATAACGGTAATCACCCCCGTAATTGCTGCTAGCAAGATCAATATTGGTGAATTTAGGTCATGTGTAATAAAAAACCCTAATACCAATCCTGGCAGAATAGAATGACTAATGGCATCGCTAATCAGTGCCATTTTTCGAAGTACTAGGAATACTCCCGGAATGGCACAGGCCATGGCCACCACCGCGGCGATGAGTTGTATTTCAATTTGCGGACTCGTCATTGTCTTGTTGGTTGAATAAATTTTCGGCGGCATCAAATCCTCTTTCGGTCAAGGACCAATGCTGCTGTTGCAGGGTAATCCACTGTTTTTCCTCCATTTTCTGGAGCGATCGCTTCGTAAATCCTTGGAAGTTATTTAAGATTCGAACCGCATGCGGGTGCGAAATATTATCGTGCGTTTTGGCAATGCTGTACATCAGCTGTAGCGTCTTTTTTAGCTGAAGGTCTCTTCGGTTTTGCCGAAATCGAATCTCCCGGAATAGGAGTCCGCGTCCCGGTGAGAACACAAACGATATCAATACAAAGACACCTGCTACCAAGACAATGACCGGTCCGGTAGAAAGGTTATTTTGGGACGCACTGATCGCTGTTCCGAAGACACCCGAAAACGCTCCAAACAAGGCTGCCAATAGAATCATACTACTCAACCGATTGGTCCATTGACGCGCTGCCGCAGCCGGTGCCAACAACATCGCGCTCATGAGAACCACACCCACCGTTTGCAATCCCAAAACAATGGCTAGCACAATAAAAAAGGTGATCAGAATATCTATGAAACGAGTATTGAATCCTAAAGTTTTGGTGAAATCCGGGTCGAAGAGAAGGATCTTGAACTCCTTCCAAAAAAGGAGTAATACAACCAAGCAAATAGAGGTTACGATAACCATGAGAAGCACATCACTTTCTACCAACGTCGCCGCTTGCCCAAACAGGTATTTATCGAGACCGGCTTGATTGGCATTGGGTTGCTTTTGGATGAAGGTAAGCAGCAGCATTCCGAAGCCAAAAAACAGAGAAAGGATGAGTCCGAGTGCGGTATCGGTCTTCAAATGTGTTTTTTTAATGATGCCTCCAATCCAGAACGTACCTAGGAGTCCGCTCACCAAAGCTCCAGCTAACAAGAGGTTGGTATCTTTGGTTCCGGTGATCAAGAACGCCAAGGCGATGCCGGGAAGTGCCGCGTGCGATATCGCATCTCCCAGCAAGCTTTGTTTCCGAAGAACTGCGAAGCTTCCCAACATTCCGCAGACAGCACCCAAAACTGCGGTTCCCAATGTGATGGTGCGCAGGGTATAGTCGGAAAAGACTTGATCAAAATACTCGAGTAAAGACATTAGTTATTGATAGCTACTTTATAGTTGATCCCATAGGTTTTTGTCAAATTATCATCATTGAAAATATCCTTCACGGGACCTGTGGCGATTTTCTTCACGTTCAGAAACGTCACCCAATCAAAATATTCAGGAACCGTCTGTAGATCGTGATGTACTACTACGACAGTCTTACCTCGCTTTCGCAATTCTTTTAAAATATTGATGATCGCAATTTCAGTAGTAGCATCCACACCTTGAAAAGGTTCATCCATCAGGTAGATGGTAGCATCTTGCACCAAAGCTCGGGCTAAAAAGACACGCTGTTGCTGGCCTCCACTCAAATGACTGATCTGACGGTTTTTAAAAGCGAGCATCCCTACCTTTTCCAACGCTTCCAGTGACGCCTTTTTCTGATCGTTTCCGGGGCGTTTGATCCACCCTAATCGTCCGTATGTTCCCATCATCACCACATCAAGAGCAGTCGTGGGAAAATCCCAGTCTACACTACCCTTCTGTGGAACATATCCAACTAACTTCCGTTGTTCTTTATACGCTTTTCCGAAGACACGAACGCTGCCCGCAATAGGGTCTATGATCCCTAAAATCGCCTTAATAAGTGTTGATTTCCCCGCACCGTTCGGTCCAACGATGGCCATCAGCACGCCTTCCGGTACGGTAAGATCAATATCCCAAAGTACCGGTTTATAGTTGTAGGCAACGGTAAGATCGTCAATTTGTATGGCCGGTTGTTCTTTCATTATTTCAAAGCATTAACAATGGTGTTTACGTTGTATTTGAACATGCCGATATAAGTTCCTTCTTCGGTACCCGGATTTCCAAGCGCATCACTATATAATGATCCTCCAATCACTACTTCATGATCTTTGGCTTTTACGGCTTGTTGTAGCGCTTCTATTGTTCTTCTGGGAACTGAACTTTCCACGAAAATCGCTTTTACCTCATGTAAAATGATGAACTCCGCCAAACGCTGTACGTCTTGTACCCCTGCTTCCGTAGCGGTTGAAAGCCCTTGTAATCCAACAACTTCAAACCCGAATGCTTGACCAAAATAATTGAAAGCATCATGAGCGGTGACCAAGATCCGATCATCCGGCGGCAGGATTTCAATGGTAGCTCGCAATTCGGTTTCAAGAGCGGCTAATTGTTTCAAGTATTCATTTTTATTAGTTTCGAAAGAATCAGCAAATTCAGGACGAAGCATAGATAAGGTTCTCGCAACTTCCGAAGCGAAGGTTTTAAAATATGAAATATTGAACCACACATGCGGATCGTAGCTAGACGCAAAATATTCAGACCCAATTAAACCCGACTTATCCAGTTTTTCAGCAAGAGCAACTTGTGTCTTGTTTTGCTGTTCCATTTTTTCGAAGACCTCAACAAGTTTTCCTTCCAGATGTAGACCGTTATAAAAGATAACATCTGCGTTGTAGAGTTTTGAGACATCTCCCTCGCTGGCTTTGTACAAGTGTGGATCTACCCCGGCCCCCATCAAACCTTGTACTTCAATATGGTCTCCTCCTATTTGCTCAACCACATCCGTAATCATCGTGGTAGTTGTCACTACTTGAAGCGTGCCATTGGTATCTTTTTCAGTTTTACACGCCAATGCTGTAAGTAAGAGTGTTATGTATAGGAGTTTCTTCATGATCTTAATTTGGAATTCTGTAACTAGCCCCTGCACTCAAGAGCAGGTCTTGTCCTTCGGTAAAAGAAGTACCTACGGTAGCATCGAATTGTAGATTAGACATTAGTAAATAGGTGAGTCCGGCATCCCAAAGATGTTGTGCCTTATTATCTTCCGGGAAATTTCCGTAGACTTCTGCGTAACAACCCAATCGATCGGTTATGGAATACCCATAGGACAAAGTATAGATATAGGCTGCTTCCGGAGAATCATTTCCCCACTGTGCGCCTAAATTGTAACCAAGACTGGAGCGTTCAGAAAGTGTATGTGCCATGGAGAACCGAAAGTCGACTCCAGTAGTTTCGGGGCGATAGTCAGACCCGGCAGTAAAAGGTAAATAGAGATGACCTATAAGTCCGATTTGAGGCAAGGCTCCGTTTTCTTCGGCTACTGCGATCTTAGCTCCTGCCAATAAGGGAGAAAACCCACTCTGAATGTTGGGGAGGTCAACGCCGTTTATAGAAGTTCGTGTTTCCTCAAAATTCCAACCCAGCCGAAGTTCTAGCCGCGACAGTAACCCAAAACGCAATAAGGTAGTGTTATAGCCAAGCACCTCTTCTTTCAAGCCATTTTCTTCGTAGGTGGTATAAAATCCTCCTGTTTCAATTTGTAGATAGCCTTTGGGAACTACGGAAGCGGCTTCGGTAGCATCAGGTCTATCGGTGATCAATTCGGGAATCACTATAGTTTCCTCCTGAGCATAAAGACTAAAAGCCGTGAAGAACAACAAACATACTATTGTGATTTTTTTTATCATGATTCTTGAATTTGAACAAAGAGATTCTCTGCCGTTTTTTTTGAGATAAAGAATTGATCTTTACCAACTTGTAACATCATAGAGCCGTCAAAGAATTCTTTTCCTAAGACGTGAATCTTAGTACCGATCGTAATTTTCTTTCGATCTAAATATTGTAAGAAGTCGCTACTAGATTCTTTTACCCCCACGCACACCCCTCGTTTACCTTTATCAAGTTCTGAAAGCAGCTTTTTTTCTGTTCTTTTGATGTTACCGTGTTGATCGGGTATGGGATCACCGTGTGGGTCGAAATCGGGAGATCCTAGAAAACGATCTAGGCGCTCTATAAGCTCTTCGGATTGTATGTGCTCCAGTTGTTCAGCAATGGCATGTACCTCATCCCAATGAAAATTGAGTTTATCCACAAGGAACACTTCCCAAAGACGGTGTTTTCGAATCACATCTGCTGCTGTTTTTCTACCTGCAGCAGTGAGTATCGCTCCTTTGTATTTTTTATAGGAAAGCAACTCTTTATCTGCTAATTTTTGAACCATATCGGTAACAGAGGAAGGCTTGGTCTCCATTTGTTCCGCAATGGCGTTGGTACTCACTTCCCCCTGTAACTCTTGTTCTAGGTGAAAAATAGCTTTTAAGTAATTCTCTTCTGCATGTGTAAACATGGGGTAAAAGTAAATATTATTTTTGAATCATAGTCTAAATATTTTTAGTCTTAGCTAAAAATAAAAATATAATTTATTCAGAAAATAGTAATGTTAGATCTAGAATCCTCGTTCGGCCTGCAATTGCTCGTAGGCTTCTTGTACTTTTTGGAATTTCTCTTGGGCGCCTTTTTGGTAGGCTTCATCCATGTGTTGCAGCTTATCAGGGTGGTATTTTTTTACCATGGTGCGGTAGGCCGCTTTGATCTCATTATTGCTGGCTTCAGGGGAAACTTCTAAGATCTTATAGGCGCTATCCGGGTTTTTGAAGAACATGGCCTTGATGCTTTCAAAATCTTGACGTTGCACTTGTAAAAAGCCGGCAATTTGTTGGATCATGTTTACTTCGGAAGTGCTTACCGTACCGTCTGCATTGGCAATACTGAAAAGGAAGTGTAGCACTTGTAGTCTAGACTCATAGCGCATGCGATTCCGAAGCAACTGACAAATATGTTGTGCCGAAACTTGTCTTTTTTTAATCACATCATTAAATAGGCGAAAGGTAGCATTTGCCCGTTCTCTTCCATAGGCTTGTACAAAATACTGCCGAACATAGTCTAATTCGCGCTGATTTACAGTCCCATCTGCTTTAATCACCAAAGAAGCGAGCGAAAGGAGATTCAGCTCAAAGTCGGCCGGACTCACACGATCGCGAGTACTTCCCGTTCTGAAAACACGTTCATAGCCTCCACCACTTTTGGAGGAGCTACTCAACGTATTATCCAGCAAACTTCCAATAATAAACCCTAAAATGGCTCCGGGAAATCGAAAAAAAGTATATCCTAGGATGGCAGCGATCCATCGAATCATAGCAAAAATTTTTGTCTTTATAAAACAGGTGCAAAGATACATCATTCTTTGCTTAAGGTATTCGCAGTAGTAGCCCTCACGTAAAGATGCATTCTCTCTATTGGGTTATCGACCACTTTTATGAGATTCACTGCCTAACCAACTAAATTAGTTATCTTTGTAGCTGTATTGTTACAACATTAAAAACACACTATATGTACCCAGCAGAACTTGTAAAACCTATGCGTGAAGACCTTACTTCTATTGGTTTTACCGAATTATTTACAGAAAACGATGTGGAAAAAGCACTGCAACAATCAGGCACTACGCTCGTAGTCGTCAACTCTGTTTGTGGTTGTGCGGCAGCCAATGCACGTCCTGGAGCTCGCATTTCTTTGCAAAACGCAAAAAAACCAGATCATTTAGTAACCGTATTTGCAGGGGTTGACAGAGAAGCCACCGATGCAGCAAGAGCGCAAATGGTACCTTTTCCTCCAAGCTCACCTTCTATGGCGTTGTTCAAAGACGGCGAATTGGTTCATATGTTGGAACGCCATCATATCGAAGGGCGTCCTGCAGAAATGATCGCAGAGAACTTGGTAGGCGCTTATAACGAGTTTTGTTAGTCGGTTGCCACACCAACAAAAATTAGTTATCAACTGTTGTTTTGCCTAGCTTTACAACGGTTTTTTTGTATGCAGATGATCACACGTTTCTTAAGCTATGTATTATCCGTGCTATTTTATATGGTCTTCGGAATATTGTTATTGCTCTTTGACCCTATTCAACGTATTTGTCTGCGCCTATTTGGATATCACCCTCATAAAAAAAGTGTCGATATTTTCAACGGACTCGTATTGCGATGTCTTCATCTTTTAGGGACGCATTATGAGGTGCATCCTCGCACCAGCATTCCGAACAATGTACCTATTATCATCGCCAGCAATCATCAAAGTATGTGGGACATTCCTCCACTAATTTGGTTTCTTCGGAAGTATCATCCTAAATTTATTTCTAAGATAGAATTGGGAAAGAAGATCCCTACCATCTCATACAATTTAAAATACGGCGGAAGTGTTTTGATCGATCGGAAGAATCCGGATCAAGCTATGGAGCAGATCGCCAAAATAGGGCGCTATATTCAAGAGCATTCTCGAAGTGTCGTTATCTTTCCGGAAGGCACTCGTAGTAGAACCGGTGTTCCGAAACTTTTTAAGCGAAAAGGACTAAAAACGCTCTTCGAAAATGCTCCTGAAGCGTACGTATTGCCGGTTAGTATCAGTGGTTCATGGAAGCTACAAGCCAAAGGCATGTTCCCGCTACCGTTAGGCACAAAACTTACGTTCGTCTTTCATCCCGCGTTGGCAGTCGCTAACCACGATCCTGATGAACTCATTGATACGGTAGAGCAAACGGTGGTTTCAGGTGTTGTTTCCGTTTAGAAACGTGGCTAGTGTTTTTCGTGAATCAAATGCTGAAAGCGGCACTAGTTTGACCGTCTTTTTCTCTGAAGCAGTTCCGAAGTTTTTATAAAAAGTGTACTTCACATACGCCGGCACTTCATTTTCCGGTAAAGGTCCCGCTTGTCTCACATTCACCCTCCAAGCCCCTACAGGAGCGTCGTCAATAATAAATTCTTCTACCGAAAAGCCTTTAGAGATTTCCTCCTTCATTCTACTTTCCGCAGCAAATCGATCGTGCTTCCAAATAAAATATTTCTTCTGAGGGTCTACGAATTGTAGATCGAATTCGGCAGCCGGATCGTTGTAAGACATCAGAATACGAATGTCTTTTTTAAAGGTTGCCGCCAACAGATCATTTGGTAATTCTTGAAAAGGAATTTCGCTTCGATGGAACGCCACCAATTGTTGCAATTCATGTTTTACAATGTCTTCAATGGGTTCAAAATCTACGCCTTCGGTTTCATTCACGAGCATCTGCTTATAGAGTCCGTAGGCTTTAGAGATCTCTCCCGTCTCCTTATAGTTATTTGCCAGATCTCGATACGATTGAATCGAAGTTGGGGCCAATACTAAAATTCGTTGAAAAAAGTTCTTTGCCAGTGCTTCTTGTTGATTGGCTTCAAAAGCATATGCGATGGTGCGCAGCAAACGTACATTGCGAGGACCTCGTTCTGCCAGGTCGTATAGGATTGTGTTGGCGTAATCAATATCCCACTGACTCATATAGAGTGCGCTTTCAATATAAAAACCGGCACCGGTTTCAGCAGTTCGCTTGGCTTCAAACGCCTTTTGGGCTTCTTGAAAATTTGCCACCGGTCCGAAAGGTGAGGGTTGTCGGTAGAGTGGAAGCCGCTCATTGTAATTGTTTCCTTGAATCAACATTGAACGCTTTCCACTGGTATCAATATCATCTTGTTCTTTAAGCTGAGATTTGGTGTTGATGATAATCGCCCCACCGCTTCCTAACGTTCCATATTTCACTGAAGCGGCTAGAGAAGGCAAGGCAGTAATTCGTTCAATATTTTGAACGTTTACAAAAGGTATGGACACATTGGTGCCTTGTTGATAGATCTGATTGTCGATAACAATTACCGGCAACACATTTCTAGTAATGGAAGAGTTTACACTTCGCGTAAAATAATACACTCTATTTCCGGGCACACCCGAATATTGAAGCCCCGTAAGCCGCACCAACAATTGATCCAGCGATTGGTATTGGGCGCCAATCTCATCAGCGGTAACCTCTGAAGCGGAATATCCTACGGCATCTACGTTTTTCTCGCCATACGCTGTTTCTATTTTGCGACCTGCAACGACTACTTCATTCAGCAATTGTCCATCAGGTTCCAGCGTAATTGTCAATTCTTGCTGATTTTCTGCTGAAATTTCTACAGGGGTCATCCCAAAATGGGAGACGACCAAGACGTCACCCTCGACTGCAGCGATACGAAATTGCCCGTCTACATTGGTAACGGCTTCTTTCAAGCTACCCTTTACCCGAACGGAAGCTCCTTGCAACGGTCCCGACTTGGTTTGCACTACTCCATTAACATTGTTAGTGGCAGCTGAAGATGCTTCAACAAGCAAGGGCCGACTCAAAGCCTCGCTGGTGGGTCGTAATAGTAAAAAGTTTCTTCCTTCGTTCAACTGATTGAATACGTAATCTTTCCGAACTACTCTGGAGGCGTAGCCCAAAGCAGAGAGCTCAAATATGGTATCGTCTTTAAGTTTACCTTGCGGTAGTTGTAATTCAAAGATTCCTTTGGCGTCTGTTACATCTCCAATATTTTCATTTAAGACACGTACATTGGCAAAGGGAATGGGGTCTTGCGTGCGTTCATTGATCAACTGCATTTCGATGATCAAAGGGTTTTCTTGCGCAAAAACCAAGTTCGTGGTGCCTGCCCAAAACAATAAGAAGGATAGTATATATTTCATAGCGTATTTTTTTTATTTCACTATAAGATAAGAACTTACAGCGACATAACTATAAGTATCAAAAATCGCGCCGTTTAGGAATAAAATCCTCTTTAGAAGCTCCAATACCAAATAATGTCCACCACTTCGTAGGACCCATCGTCAAGTTTATTCTCTTGCATGGTAATGGTTGCATTTGTTTTTGAAGTTGTTTTGGCAATTAAGTCCCGAACCACTTGACGCACTTCACTATTTTCCGGATTTATGCCTTTTGTGTATAGAATCCTAGAGGGAATCTTGTTGTATATAGGTTCTGAAATTCTGAATTCGTATTGTCCCATGGAATTAGGACCTATGTCGGTAGGATCATTAGGAATCCAATGAATGGTGGTTACTTCCACCTTATATTTGAACAGCGCCAACTCTTCCGAATTGGAAACAGCACGTCGCTTATCATGATAGTATTCGTTAACTTGAGTGTGTAGCGATTTCTGGTCAAAAGTATTGGCATTCTTCAGGTTTTGATTCTCTAAATTTTTTATCCGATTACTAACGGTCTGATTGTAATCACTTCTTATGCGATTGACCTCTCCGAGCCACCGATTTAGCATCTCTTTATTGGTGTAGTGTTCTAGGTTAATAAGTAAATTCTTCAATCTCGGATCGTCATATCCTTGGAGACTTCCAAAAAAAACATCGAAAACATTTTCTTCCGTTGTTCCTTCAGCATTGTTAAAATGTTTTTCCTTACGGAATTTCCGAAAGGCACTCTCAAATCGCTTCGGAATCAGTATTCTTACCTCATTCGATCGCTCTTCAGTCACTGTACCGATGCGCAACGTTGTTGACGAGGTGTTTTTATAGGTATAATTTAGTTCGGCATACCGTCTTTCTTTAATAGCATCTTCAAAGTAGTTCCCCAACTTCCACAGAAAAATATTGTGAAATGTTTCGAAAAAAGAATCTTTAACATTATCAGAATTTCCATTGACCAACGCTTGAATGGTCTGTTTAAAGGCTGAATTTTTAGGTTTTGTTTTATCATAAAACCGATAAGGTATGTTAGGCCACAGGGGCTCGACCGTATGAAGAAACGCGATTTTATTTTCTAGAACAGTTTTCCCAAACGCAGCATTTTTTGTGAAGATTAATTTTCCTAGTAACCCTTGGGGAGCTCCTTTGGTATACCCGTAGTGTTTCGCTGCTGCTAGATAGAGGTGGTTACCATCTGTATACAGCGTTACTTCTCTCGTAACGGAAGGGATGGAACGATTTGATGAGATTCCGTTGGTGTTGATATATTCCTCCGGAATGATTTTTTTTAAAAGAGGGTCTGTGTAGCGATATCCGGATGCCGTAAATTCAATGTTAATTTCAGTTTGGTACGCTTTTGCAAATTCTATAACCGAGTTCTCCGTAAAGCTTAGCATGGTTTGATTTCCCGCCAGATCCGTGAACATAAAACTGTTCCCCGACAACAGTTCTTGAGGTGAACTATCTACGGCATAAACCGTTACCTTTTCATCGGGCACCTTGTTAGAATTGGAGGTAACAAACGCATCAGAATACCCGGTTTTCCAGATATCATTGATGTCGAAATAGATGTAAGATAATTTTTCTTTATTGTTAGATTGAATTCTATAACCTTCCTGCGAAGACGCCAAAGGAATGGCCAAAAATAAAAACGAACATAGAAGAATATGATTTTTCATGAATTCATAGAAGTCTTTTAGTGATAGAAACGTTCTGTTGTCCTAATATTCTTTTCTATATTGAAAGGAATCCAACATGGTTTTTTTATCCAATCGAACCAACGGAATTACTTTAACGATCTTTTCTTCTGAAGGTAAGCCGTAATTAACATATCTCGTATATCGAAGATAAGGAGGTGTTTTTCCTGAATAGTTCCCACGGTATTGAAGATTAACTTTCCATTGGCCGGCTTCTGCCTCATCTATCACAAATTCGGTACCCATATATCCATTTTCAATATGGTTTTTCATAAGGTTTGGATTATCAAATTGATCATGACTGTAGTTATAGAACTTGTTGTCGGGATTTACAAATTGCAAGGTAAATTCTGTGGAAGGATCGCTCCATTCCAATACCATTCGAATGTCTTGTTTCGCATTGGCATTTAATAGATCATTTGGCAATTCTTGAAACGGCACCTCACTCCGATGAAAAGCTACTAAATGTTTTAATTCTGTTTCTGCAGTTTCACGGAGCTCATCAAAACGGGAAGCATTTTTAGTATTGACGAGTATCGCTTTGTAATTCTCATAGGCAGCAGTGATTTTATTTGCAGAATACAAAGTGCGCGCTAACTGTAAATACCCTTGCATTTGTTCGGGTCGAAGGGCAAGCACTTTTTCGGTAAGTGTGAGTGCCCGCTCATACGCCCCAAATTGTTCGTATTTGTAAGCAAGTGCACGCAGCACCTTGGGGTTGCTCCAAGCCCTTTCCGTCAATATATCGAGGAATCCAACAGCGTATTGCTTGTCTTCTTCCGCGAGCACATCCGACGCATCCATAAAATAATCCAACCCTAATTGATTGTTATTACGAAGCTGTTTCAAAACGAGCGCTTTTAGTTGTTCGGGACTGTTGGCATTCTTCAATTTTAATATAGCGGCATTTGTTCCTAGGGCGGCTGTTAAATCGATCGCATCGTACTGGTAATCATTACCCTGCACCAATAGCGAAGGTGTATCAATCTTTTTATTTTGAGCTGCTGCTGCCGAAGCCTCCGTTTTTATGATAATGGCCCCGTAAGCTCCCAACGTCCCAAACCGGGCACTGGTACTATGCGCATACTTTAGCGCTTCGATGCTTTTAATACGTTGAAGGTCGATGGTGGGTAAATTCTCCAAACCATCCTTTTGTTGATAAATAATACCGTCAATAACAATAATGGGGTTGGTGTCTAAAGTGCTCGAAGATCCCATGCTATTGGGAAAAGAATATCGTTTGTCATTGCCCAGACCCGTTACGAGCACTCCGGGAAGCTTCCGAATTAATTGATCAAGCGTTTGATGGGATGCATCAATATCCTTTTCAGTAAGTCGTTGCACAGAAGTGGCTATGGCATCCGCATCTCTTTCTCCCAAAACAGTTTGTACCTTTTCCTTTTTAGGTTTCCCGTCTAAGACCACCTCATCCAGTAATTCTGCCTGTAAGGCCATCGTGATTGTCAACTTGTCACCAGTATTTACCGTCACCTCCAAAGGTCTCACACCGATATAAGAGAATATCACTACATCCCCATCACTTGCCGGAACCTTAAACGCTCCATCACCGTCTGTAATTACTTCAGAAAAGGAATTTTTTACCCTCACTACAGCGCCGTTGATGGGCTGGCCTTCAGTATTCACTACCTTACCTATTACGAATTCCTCAGATCTTTTCGGTTCATCATACCGCTTCTCATCGGCTAGCTCATATGCCATCAGTTGCCATGCTTGATCAATGGGCGTAGATGGAAGGTTCACGTAATGTCCATCAGAAATAAAAGATAACTTTTGCAAAGACTTGTGATTTGCGTTATGTAGACTGTTAATTGCAAACACCGGAACCTGCGCACTTTCGGGCAAGGTTGAGAGCACTGAAGTTCCGTCAGAAAACAGCACAATAGCGTCCGTTTGAGAAGACGTTAAGGTTTCTAATTCAGTATAATTTGAGGTACCCATATACCCGAATTGCTCTAAAAATGAGATCACTTCGGGACATTCCCCTTCGCAACGAAATGTTTGGGTGTGTGTTTCCGCAGAGTTAGTAACTATCGCGGTCACCTCAACTGTTTCCTGATATTTTAGATACTGACTCAAGACCGTCAATTCTTCTTGTGTATTTCTATTGCGCATCCTATCAGCATTATCCCACAGAAGTGTAATTCGCTCCGGTTGTTTCCGAAGTAAATCAGATTTTCGATTTCCGTATTTATAGTAATGACCATCGAGCATCATGGCCATCCCCACTTCATGTTTGATCCATTTGTCCTGGCTCACATAACGACGGTAAGAAATTCCATTATCTAAACTTCCCGCCATTACA
>CEVM01105151.1_pt1 | contig 41967 bp, 38 predicted proteins | sample 531481 | NCBI WGS metagenome assembly CEVM01 (sample SAMEA2623649, study PRJEB7988) | marine metagenome | biome: marine biome (ENVO:00000447); feature: mesopelagic zone (ENVO:00000213) & marine oxygen minimum zone (ENVO:01000065); material: "saline water (ENVO:00002010), including plankton...
AGCTATTACTAATCTGATTGCAAAACGATTATGTAGATAGCGAGCCGCTTCCACTCTTGTTGGAATTCTCAATCCCCTGATTTTATTTTGCCACATCGGAATAGGAAATACAGGTAGTGACAAACTACAAGCAATGAATGCTTCGCAGTCTAGAAGCATGCTTTGAGGGCCATATTATCCAAAAGAGTTGTTTTTCAACGAAAAAACGAGACGTTTATCTAAAAAATTATTTTTTGATTTTTAGAATCCTATATATTTGACGCATACCATAGCATAAGTAGGTTAAGTTCATGGTAGATTTGGGGCAAAAAAAGGTGAATTCTCATTCACCTTTTTTTATTGGCCCAAATTAAAATGGGGTGGCGAGCTATTACAAAGCTAATTTCAGAACGAGAATGTATGTAACGAGCCGTTTCTCCCCCTGTTGGAATTCTCAATCCCCTTATGTTATTGGACCAAATCAAAATGGCGTGGCGAGCTAATAATACGTTGATCAGAGAATGATAATGTACCTAGCGAGCCGTTACTATCTCCTAGAAATAATATTCACTCTTTTCTATTTACAATAAATCATAAAATGGGGTGGCGAGCTAATAATAAGTTGATTAGAGAATGATAATGTACCTAGCGAGCCGTTGCTATGTCTCTTAGAATTCTGAAGTCACCGTGTGATCACACCCAATGCTGTTCCGCAGCTTTTTTCATAATTCTTTCAACCGTGTTCCAGTTACGGGTCGTGATGTCCTTGCCGTAATATTGTTCAAGAGCATCCATAGCTTTGGGAGTATTAGAAACGGCCACATCAAGCACGCTAAAAACATGCTTCCCATGTTGTTCTAAAATTCTATAGGAGCCATCATCACTTTTCCATGGTAACACAAGGCCTACCCTCTCTTCTTTCTTTAAAAAAGACACATATCGTCTAATGCTTTTTGTTAATTCTATTTCTTGAAAAGGATCTTTCTCATAGAGCTCTGCTAATTCCTCAAACCGACGTAGCAGGGTAGGAACGGGAAATCCAAACGTTGCCTCCAAGTGATTTGCAAGAAATGTTTCGGTACAATCTTTTTCTGATTCAAATAAAATATTCCCAGAATTTAAGATCGTTGTGACTTTTTGAAAATTAAGGCGTTCCATTTCCTTCTGCAGCTCTGCCATCGGTACTTTGTGATGTCCCCCTACGTTGATTCCCCTTAAAAATGCTACGTATCGCTTCATAACATGAACTTGTTTTTACCACTATTACATTCAAAGATAAAGAACAAAAAAAACCACTCGAAATCGAGTGGCTTTTCTTTCACTAACTAAAAGTGATTATTTATTGTTTGCGTAGCGCTTTGCTACCTCATCCCAGTCGATCACATTAAAAAATGCTGATACATAATCGGGACGACGGTTTTGGTAGTTCAGATAATAAGCGTGTTCCCACACGTCTAATCCTAATATAGGGTGTCCCCCACAGCCAACGCCAGGCATTAACGGGTTGTCTTGATTGGGCGTAGAACAAACCTCTACTTTTCCACCTTCATGAACACATAACCATGCCCAACCGGAACCAAATTGTCCTTTGGCGGCTTCTGAAAATTTCTCTTTGAAATCTTGAAAGCTTCCGTAAGCACTATTGATAGCAGTTGCTAGATCGCCGGAAGGTTCTCCACCTCCATCAGGGGACATTACCTCCCAAAACAGTCGGTGATTATAGTATCCGCCGCCGTTGTTACGGACAGCCTTATTGTCCATATCCAAATTTCTCAGAATGTTTTCGATGGTTTTCCCTTCATCATCAGAATCTTTCAACGCATCGTTTAATTTATTAGTGTAGCCTTGGTGATGCTTGCCGTGATGAATTTCCATCGTTTTAGCATCAATATGAGGCTCGAGCGCATCATGCGCATATTTCAATTTCGGTAATTCGAAAGCCATAATAATATGTTTTTTTGGTTAACTCTTTATTTACAAGCATAAAGGTAGGGATATGAGCACGAAAATTATGTTAGAAAATCTATAAGATTTCAATGGTTCTATAGAAAAGACCAATACTCGAAAAAATGATTGTACTTTTAGTGGTTCAGAAGGCTCTATTTTATGAAAAAAGCCCCTTTTACTATCTATGATGCTGCCGCCGGAAGCGGAAAAACCTTTACACTGGTGAAAGCCTATTTAGAAATGGTACTCGCCACACCGGAAACTGACTATTATCGGTATCTCTTAGCAATTACCTTCACCAACAAGGCCGTTGCCGAAATGAAAAACCGAATTGTTTGGACCTTAGTGGATTTTGGTAATGCTGAAAAACATCAAGATCCTTCTCCTATGTTCACAGAAATAGCAACCACCTTGTCTATTTCTTCGGAAACATTGCAACAGCGGTCGCGAGCCTTACTAAAGCACTTACTGCATCACTACGCGTTATTTAGTGTTGAAACGATCGATCATTTTAATCATCGGATCCTTCGAACTTTTTCGAGAGACTTAAATCTTCCTGGGAATTTTGAGGTTTCAATGGATACCGAGGAGCTTTTGGCAGAAGCGGTAGACCGACTCATAAGCAAGGCTGGAACAGCGGAAAACATCACCCAATTGTTGATCGATTTTGCGTTAGAAAAGACAGATGATGACAAGTCGTGGGATATTGCGAGAGACATCGGCGATGTGGCTTCCCTACTCTTTTCTGAAAACGACTCCGTCTATTTGAAACAGCTACGTGAAAAGTCGCTATCAGATTTTACTGATTTCCGTTCGAAATTACTTCGCGAAAAAAAGGAGCGCGAAAGTGCCGTAGCTAAATTAGCTTCAGAAGCGGTGGCATTAATTCATGCGCACGGTTTGGATCATACCCATTTTAGTGGAGGATATTTCTATAACTTTCTTGTAAAGGTTTCCGAAGGCGTCTTTCAACATAATTTCGACACTGCCTGGCAACGAACACTAGCAGAAAAGCCGCTATACCCGAAGAAAGTTTCTGAAGCAGAAGCAGCGCGCGTCGACAGCATCGCACCGGATCTTATTCAAAGCTTTTACAGCATCCGGGAAAGCTTATTCCGACTGCTACTGCTTGAAAACGTTTTAAAGAATATGACTCCGCTCTCTGTGGTGCACGAAGTACAACAAGAGTTGGAAGCCTTAAAGGAGGAAAATAATCTGTTGCTAATTTCAGAATTTAATGCACTCATCCACGACAGCATCAAAGACCAACCTGCTCCTTTTATTTATGAGCGCTTAGGAGAGAAATACCGTCATTTTTTTATCGACGAGTTTCAGGACACCTCCTTGCTGCAATGGGAAAACCTAAAACCGCTTATTGCAAATGCGTTGGTACAGCAATACCGAGAGGGACTGCAAGGGAGTCTGTTGTTGGTTGGCGATGCGAAACAATCTATCTATCGTTGGCGTGGCGGACTCCCGGAGCAATTCATTTCGCTATATGGAGAAGCCAATCCATTTCCGGTAGAAAAATCAGTACAGACTTTAGGAACGAATTTCCGAAGCTATTCAGCGAATATTCAATTTAATAACACTTTTTTTCAGTGGATCTCTCAATACTTTAAAAACCCAGAACACCAAGCGCTTTTTCAGAGCGGAAACAAGCAAGAAATAAATGCGAAGAGCGGTGGGGGAGTTGCGTTGCATGCAGTAACAGCCGACACGAAAGATGCCTTGCATGAACAATATGGTTCTTCTGTGTATAATTCTATTATAGAACTCCAAAAGGATGCGTTTTCGCTGGGAGACATTTGTATTCTCTGCAGAACTCACAACGATGGGGTTCAATTGAGCAGGTATCTTTTAGAACGAGGGATTCCTGTAATTTCTTCGGAAAGTTTGCTGCTGGCACAAGCCGCTGTGGTGCAATTTCTGGTAAATACACTTCGCATTTTTATGGATGCGGAAGATATGACAGCGAAGGCCGCCTGGCTAGGGTTTCTCCATAATCAACTGTCTTTTGAAGAGAAAGAGCACGATTTTGTGGCGGCTCAGCTGCATACCTCTTGGGAACAATTGGAAAACGTTTTGTCGAATAAGCAAGTCGACTTTACCGCTGCGACCGCACAACAATTATCCTTATATGAAATGTTTGCCTACTGTATTTCGTCCTTCCGCTTGGAGACGTTAGGCGATAGCTATTTGTTCCATTTTATGGATTTGGTGTTTGATTTTGAACAACAACCGTTGTCCGGAAAGCATAGTTTTCTTGAGTTTTGGGAAAAAAAGAAAGAAAAAGCTGCTATCAGTGCTCCCGCTGAAAGTGATGCTGTTCGCGTTATGACCATTCATCAATCTAAAGGATTAGAGTTTACCGTGGTCTTGTTTCCTTATGCAGATATGAAACTCTATGACCACCGAAATGCCAAAGTGTGGTATCCATGGGCTTCCGAAGACTCGTTAGAACATGTATTGATCAATTACAAAAACGAAGTAGGGCTTTATGGGGAACTTGGTGAAGCCATGGTTCGCGAACAGCAAAGCACCTTAGAGTTAGATCAGATCAATCTTTTATACGTCACGCTAACGCGCGCTGTAGAACGCTTATATATTTACTTCCATAAACCAAAGAAAATGAAGGAGACGCCACAAGCGTTCAATGAAATTCTCGCTGGGTTTTTACACTCAGACGGTCATTGGGATGAACTCACCGACGTCGTTCGGTACGGAACTTTTTCAACAAAACAATCAAAAAAACACACTGAAGCCTTACCTACTATAGCGCCCTCCTACCGAAGTGTTTTACCGGAAACCCATCGCTTACACGCCGTTTCTCAAGAAGCGTTATTATGGGATACGAGTCCGGGAGAAGCCATTGCATGGGGAGATCAGTTGCACGGAATTATGGAGCAGATCCTTCAAAAAGAAGATGTGGATTGGGTTTTAGAGGAGTTCGCATTGCGGAAAACCCTTCCCAAAAAAGACCACGAACAACTATCAAATCTTGTGGCCGCATTAGTAAAGCACCCACGGTTAGAGCGATTTTTTACCGAAGGAGCACCGAGGGTGGCTGTGGAAAAAGATATTATTACGACCGATGGTCGTGTCTTACGCCCGGATCGTTTGCATTTTAACGAGGACGGTAGTGTCACGGTCATGGATTATAAGACCGGAGTACGAAGTACCTCTCATAAAGATCAAATAGATCGGTATGGGATGGCGCTTGAAGCCATGGGATATCCGGTCGTTGAAAAACTGATAATCTATTGTTCAGAAGAAGGGATTGAGATAAATTAAAAGTATCTTTGAAAAAACAAAAAAATCTATGTACGGCAGTATTCAACAACATTTACAAAAAGAAATTCAGGAAATCAAGGACGCCGGACTCTACAAGAAGGAACGCGTTATCACCTCTCCGCAAGGAGCCGTTATTAGTATTGAAACAGGACAAGAAGTGATTAATTTCTGTGCAAATAATTATTTAGGCTTGTCTTCGCATCCGGAGGTCATTCAAGCAGCTAAAGACACGCTAGATACGCATGGGTTTGGGATGTCTTCAGTACGATTTATTTGTGGCACCCAAGATATTCATAAAGAGCTCGAACAAAAAATAGCTGATTTTTATGGTACGGAAGACACCATATTATACGCAGCAGCCTTTGATGCAAATGGAGGTGTTTTTGAACCTTTGTTGACCAAAGAAGATGCGATTATTTCAGACTCTTTGAATCACGCTTCTATAATTGATGGTGTCCGTCTCTGCAAAGCGGCTCGTTTTCGCTATCAGAACAATGATATGGAAGATCTGGAGAAACAACTTATTGCTGCCAACGAGCAAGGAAGTAGACATAAGATTATTGTAACCGATGGTGTATTCTCTATGGACGGTCTCGTTGCTCCTTTAGATGATATCTGTGACCTCGCCGAAAAATATGATGCCATGGTGATGATTGACGAATGTCATGCCACTGGCTTTATCGGTGAAACAGGGCGCGGAACCTTGGAAGAAAAGAAAGTGATGGGCCGCATCGACATCATAACCGGCACCCTTGGAAAAGCCTTGGGGGGCGCCATGGGAGGTTATACAACCGGAAAAAAGGAAATTATTGATCTCTTACGCCAACGCTCGCGCCCGTATCTTTTCTCGAACTCTTTGGCCCCTGCCATTGTAGGAGCATCGATCAAAGTGTTTGAGATGTTAGAAAATGATACCCAATTACGGGACACCTTAATGGAGAATACTGCTTATTTCAAGAAAGGGTTGAAGTCTGCCGGTTTCGACATTGTCGATGGTGATTCTGCTATTGTACCAGTCATGCTTTATGATGCCAAACTCTCTCAAAACATGGCAGATAGGCTTCTTGAAGAAGGCATCTATGTGATTGGTTTCTTCTACCCCGTTGTCCCTAAAGGAAAAGCTAGAATCCGTGTTCAACTTTCGGCAGCGCACACAAAAGAGCATCTAGATAAGGCCATAAATGCCTTTATAAAAGTGGGAAAAGAACTGAAAGTAATTGAAAACAGCTAGTTTTATTTATTTAACATTTAGACTGTATTTATAAAAATTTTAATAGATTTGCTTTTGTTAATCTGTATTAACAAGTTACATTTGCTCTATTAACACTTAAAACTTAAACAATCGAATATGAAACATCTTAACAGTATTTTAGTTGCTGCGCTTCTCATTTTTGGAGTGGGTGTAGCAAATGCACAGGACGAAAACAATCCTTGGGCAATTGAGATAGGTTTCAACGCTGTTGACACCTTTCCTGTTGGAGTTGATGATGAAGGAAGATTACCTGCCGCCACTAAAGGCGATATGTTTGACGAATACTTCAACGTATCTGATCACTGGAACATCATCCCATCTGTTTCCAGAGTCTCAGTTTCCCGTTATATCGGTAGCGGATTTATCTTTACCGCTGCAGGATCATTAAACAGAATTACAAAAGTAGGTGACGTTCGTGTAGACGACCTTCCTTACTACTCCGCTGATGGTGAAGTAAAGTATAGCCTTCGTGACTTAATCAACGGTCCTGGTGGATGGTTTGATCCATCTATTGGAGTTGGTGGTGGTTACACTTGGGTTGATGATATTGGATTTGGTACTGCTAACGCACTTGCTTCTGTTCGTATTTGGCTTGGTGAGAACTGGGGTGTAAATCTTCAGTCTACCTACAAGCATGCTTTCGAAGATGAATACGGAATCCAGCACTTCCAGCACTCTGCTGGGGTAATGTTCCAGTTCGGTGGAAAAGATACTGACGGTGACGGAATCTACGATAGTGAAGATGAATGTCCAGAAACTCCAGGTCTTCCTGAATTTAACGGATGTCCTGATACTGACGGTGACGGAATCGAAGATCGTAACGATGCCTGTCCAAACACTCCTGGTTTAGCTGAATTTAATGGATGTCCTGATACTGACGGTGACGGGATCCCAGACAACCAAGATGAGTGTCCTACCGTACCTGGTCTTGCAGAATTGAACGGATGTCCTGATGCTGACGGTGATGGAATCACTGACGCTGAAGATGAGTGTCCTAACGAAGCTGGACCTGCTGCTAACAACGGTTGCCCATGGCCAGACCGTGATGGTGACGGTGTGCTAGATAAAGACGATGAGTGTCCAGATGTTCCTGGTACTGTTGCTAACAACGGATGTCCAGAAGTAACTGTTGAAGTAATCAACCAGTTGAACGAGTACTCTCGTACGATCTTGTTCGATTACGACAAGGCTACCATTCGTCAAGAGTCTTACTCTACACTTCAGAACATTGCTGACATCATGAAAGAATACCCAACTACCGGGTTCCATATTGAAGGACACACCGATAGTCGTGGTAGAGATGCATACAACTTAGATTTATCTAACCGTCGTGCAGCTTCAGTAATGAATTACTTGACTACCATCGGTATTCCAGCAGATCGATTGACATCTGAAGGATACGGTGAGTCTCGTCCGATTGCTACGAATAATACAGCAGCCGGAAGACAACAAAACCGTCGTGTTGAGATCTCGTTGAAAGACGAATAGTCATCACGCAGAAATAAATAATCTAGAAACGCCTCTCAAATTGAGAGGCGTTTCTTATTTTAGAGAATGCAAACATTTCTAGAGGAAACCCTACTCGATCTCAAAACCACCTATCCAGACATCTCTCAACTAACACTGGTCTTTCCCAGTAAACGAGCAGGCGCTTTTTTTCAGAAATATCTATTAGAACATGCAGAGAAAACTCATTTTTCTCCAACACTTGTTAGTGTTGAAGAGTTTATCGAAGACATTTCTCAACTCAAAATAATTGATAGTACAGAATTACTTTTTAAAGGCTATACCGCATATCAAGCACTTTCTGAAGTTACCAACCCTGAGCCCTTTGAGGAATACTTAACATGGGCGCAGACCATACTTAACGATTTTAATGAAATAGATCGGTATTTGGTGGACCCGAATGCCTTTTTCAATTATCTGAGTGCTGTTCAAGACATTGAACATTGGTACGTCAAAAACGAGCGAACACCCATGATGGAAAACTACCTCGCTTTTTGGAAACTACTTCCTGCTCTCTACGATCAACTCGTTTCAGATCTTGTTCAAGAAGGTATTGGATATCAGGGAATGGTATACCGAAAAGCCGTCGAAGATGTTGAACACTATCTCTCTGCAAGAACCACTCCTGTAGTTTTTATTGGGTTTAATGCCCTAAATAAAGCTGAACAACGCTTAATTCAATCTTTCCTTACCGATACACAAAACCGAATATATTGGGATATTGATCCCTATTTCTACAACGATTCACAGCATACTGCTTCCCTTTTTGTGCGTTCGTATGTAAACACATGGCCATTTTTTGAAGGCAAAACCATTGCGCTCCCTCCGTCGGTTTACACAGCCCCAAAAAAAATTACCTCCATAGCGGCACAAAAGAAAATGACCCAAGTTCAAATGGCGGGACATTTATTGGCTTCTTTTGATTCCAATAAGATTGCAAATACGGCCATTGTTCTCGCAGACGAGCGCTTATTGATTCCGCTTTTGTACGCCTTACCTTCTTCTGTTGACACCGTTAACGTAACGATGGGTGTAGAACTTCGGCAATTCCCCCTATACAATTTCTTTGAACGCTTGATCTATGTGCATAGTACTCCTAAGCATGCCTATTATTACAAAGAAGTATTTCAATTAATCAATCATTCTGTAAGTCAGTTGTTCCTTTCACATCCAAACACTATAAAACAACATATTACTGAGAACAACCTCACTACCATTTCATTTGACACCTTAAATGAACGTGCCCATCAAGACGACCTACCCTGGATCACCTTGTTGTTTCAACCTTGGGAGTCTAAGGCTATTACCAAGATTGAAACCATTATTACTTTCATTTTAAAGATTAAAGAAAAGGTGGCGCTTCGTCGCATGGATAGGATTGTTCTTTATGAATTATTTCAGGTAATGACAACCATCAAGGGGCTGTCAGAACATTTTAATTATATAACAGACACGAAAACCTTACTTCAATTCTTTCAGGAGCTTGCCGCGAATCACAGCATTGATTTTGAAGGGGATGCCTACCACGGACTTCAAATTATGGGCTTGTTGGAAACACGCTGTCTTGACTTCGAAAATGTTATTATGCTTTCCGTAAATGAAGGGACGCTGCCCGCAGGCAAATCGAATGCTTCGTATATCACTTCTGATATGAAGAAAGCTTTTGATCTTCCGCGTTATACCGAAAAGGATGCTGTTTATACCTATCATTTCTATCGTTTGTTGCAACGTGCCAACGATGTATATCTCCTTTATAACGCATTCGCAGACGGACTTAATAGTGGAGAGAAAAGCAGGTTTTTACTGCAATTAGAAATAGATGGACATCCCAATCACGAATTCAAAAAACTCGTTGCAGATCCTAGCATGGAGGTTCACGAGCTACCGTTAAAAACCATAGAAAAAACTTCTGAATTCATGAAACGCATGGCAGAAGTGGCCCAAAAAGGTTTTTCCCCTTCTGCTCTTACGAGTTACATTCGGAATCCATTGGATTTTTACTATCAAAAAGTGCTACAAATAAAAGAACTCATCGAAGTTGAAGAAACCGTAGCCTACAACACTTTAGGAACTATTGTTCACAATGCCCTTGAAACCCTCTACAAGCCTTTTATAGGAAAAACACTTACCGCTTCGGGACTGAATGCAATGAAACAAAATGTTCCTGAGGTCATTCAAGAACAATTTGATAGGACCTTCCGAAAAGAAAATTATCAGACCGGTAAAAACCTCATCATTTATCAAGTAGCCGAACGATATGTAGAAAACTTGATTGCCTTAGACCTTAGTGAAATAGGTCGTGGCAGCCAAATTAGTATCATTGCCATTGAAAAAGAGTTGACTCTCGACTGGACGATAGAAGAACTTCCTTTCCCCGTGAGGCTTCACGGTATTGTTGATCGAATTGATCAAAAGGACGGGGAACTGCGTATTATCGATTATAAAACCGGTCGCGTCTCTCCATACGATTTACATATTTCCGATTGGGAAGCGCTATTGGAAGACTACAAATACAGTAAGGCCTTTCAGGTGCTCCTGTATGCAACGATGTTGGAAAAAGCCCAATTCGAAAGCACTACTGTAACCGCCGGGATCATTTCATTCAAAAGCCTTCAAGAGGGGTATATGCCTTTTGCTAAAAAAGAGGCGGGAAGCAGGAGGAAAGATTCGCGAATCACAGAAGAGGTTTTACATGAATTTGGCCAAATATTGTCAACGCTGATTCAAGAAATTTGTGATGTCAATGTTCCTATTGTAGAAAAAGAGCTTCCATAAAAAAATCCGTACGAGGTACGGATTTTAATAGGTGTGGAGCATATCGGAGTCGAACCGATGACCTTTTGGCTGCCAGCCAAACGCTCTAGCCAGCTGAGCTAATGCCCCAAGTGGGTGCGAAAATAATAAATTTCTTTTAATCTTGACCTCTTAAAATTAACAAAGGCTTGGTGGTGTGAAACTCTTTCTTCATTACAGAATTCTTCTCCCACAATTTTTCAAAGAACCCACGTTTACGCCGCAACACACACAATATATCAGGGTTATTCGACTGAAAATGCTCTAACACTCCTTGAAAGATCGTTGCATTATCTGTTTCGGTATATTGGTCTTTCAACGCATCGATTTCAGGATCAATGGTGTCATCCTCCACTTGCATTCCCGGGGTTCGAACGTGCAAGACATTCACTTTCGAGCTGAACAAAGCTGCTATCTCTTTTAAAGGTGCTAGCACATTAGGATCATTGAAGGTTCCGTTTTTAAAGGCCAAAAGAATAGTATTCGCCTTTCTAAAAAGATAATCCTTTGGAACAATAAGCACCGGAACTTGTGTTTGCTTTACCAACTTTCCGGTAATAGGACCAAGATACACCTCATCTTTTATCTCAATACTCTGAGGGGATAAGATCATAAGGTCGATCTTCATGGCACTGTTAATTCGCGTCACACCGTCATAAACGTCTCCTTTAATAGGTCGCGTTACTACGTTTACACCCTTAGTGTCTACGGCATCAAGTACTTCCTGCAATTGCGCTTCAGTATCTTCTATGATCAATTGGTTCACTTTCGTAAGTGTTCCTACTTTCGAAAATTCTTTATACATGCTTACCAAATATACCGTCGCACCACTCATAGCGGCCAGATTAACGGCATATTGTAAGTTAGTTATTCCCTTATCTACCGTGCCAATGGGCACCAATATATTTTTCATGCTGAAATTGTTCTGATATGGTTAACTTGCTGCAAAATTAAGGCTTTATAATGATTCGTCCTGCGAAAGCTTCCGAAATTGAGAAAATTATAACAATAACCCAAGCCTGTGCTGCCCACATGCAGTCTCAAGAGATTTATCAGTGGAACGAGTTTTACCCTTCAAAAGCCGCTTTTGAAACCGACCTTGAGCGAGGCGAACTTTTTGTGTTGATTTCTTCGGAAAATCCAATAGGATGCATTACTATTTCCACACATAAAGATGAAGAATACAAGGCGATCGATTGGTTAAGCGTCGACTCAGATCATCGCTATATTCATCGCTTGGCAGTTAATCCTGAAGCGCAAGGAAAAGGAAATGCAAAACGATTAATGGATTTCGCAGAAGCTAAAGCCCAAGAAGAAGGGGCTGTTTCGGTTCGACTGGATACATTCAGCAAAAACCTGCGCAATCAAAAATTTTATGAATGCAGAGGGTATCAGCGGTTAGGCGCTATTTATTTTCCGAAGCAAAGCAAGCATCCTTTTTATTGTTATGAATTGCTATTGAATTCCTAATTTTGCGGCTTGACAACCACACCTACTTCCATCTCATTTAAGCGCATTCAGCAGTTAGCATTACCAGCTATTGTTGCCGGAATTGCTGAACCCGTACTCTCGAGTACCGATGCTGCCGTGGTGGGAAACATTCCGGAGTTTGGCACCGAGTCGCTAGCCGCCGTTGGCGTAGTAGGGGCGTTTCTTTCAATGCTTATCTGGATCTTGGCACAAACACGCAGCGCAATTTCTGCCATCGTTTCTCAGAATCTTGGTGCAGGAAAATTAAAAGACTTGCACAGCTTCCCCGCTCAGGCTATTTATTTCAATATTGGGTTGAGCCTTATTGTGCTTGGAGGAACGTATTTTTTTGTGGAAGCCATCTTTCGTTTTCTCAATGCGGAAGGAATCATCCTTCAATTAAGTATTGATTATTACAATATCCGCGTTTGGGGGTTCCCTTTGACGCTCTTTACATTTGCAGTGTTTGGGCTCTTTCGCGGATTGCAGAACACCTTTTGGCCTATGATTATTGCCTTGGTGGGTGCTAGCGTCAATATCGGTTTAGATTTTGCGCTCGTATACGGAATAGAAGGTATTGTTCCGGCAATGAATATCAAAGGTGCCGCATGGGCTAGTCTTATCGCGCAAGCGCTAATGGCATTATTGTCTTTGATATTACTACTTCGGAAAACAGAAATTACACTCGGACTCAAATTTCCGATTCATCCTGAAATCAACCGATTGGTTAGTATGAGCTTCAACCTCTTCTTGCGCTCGGTGGCTCTAAATGCCGCACTATTGCTGGCCGTAAGAGAGGCTACCGCTCTTGGTAAAGAATATATCGCCGCCCATGCCATCGCCATTAATATTTGGTTGTTTTCTGCGTTCTTCATCGACGGATATGGAGCCGCAGGAAATATCTTGGGAGGAAAACTACTGGGCGCCAAAGATTATAAACAGTTATGGCTGTTAACCAAACGCGTAAATCTTTACAACTTGGTGGTATCATTAATCTTGATATTGCTAGGAGCATTAGGGTATCAAGCTTTAGGAAGACTGTTTAATAAAGACCCTGAAGTGTTGGCCGTCTTTTATTCTGTGTTTTATCTTGTGCTGTTGAGTCAGCCGCTAAATGCTATTACCTTCACCTTAGATGCTATTTTTAAGGGCTTAGGCGAAATGCGATATTTGCGAAATGTGCTGTTAGGTGCCACCTTCATAGGATTCGTTCCAGTACTCTATTTCAGCAAATATATGAACTGGGGGCTTACCGGTATTTGGATCGCTATTCTTGTCTGGGTGGTATACCGCGGTGCCGCACTAGTGATTAAATATGCGAAGTCGTATTACCCACTTCGATAATTTACAGCGATATTACTCCCCTATCATAGTGCTTCTTGATTTTTATGGAGAGTAAACGCTCATTCCTTAAAAATCGATACTTTTACAGAAAGTAACACATGGAAATAATAGAATTCATTGGTGGACCGGGTCTGTTCTTGATTTTAGCGATCTTAGTGATCGTTGTGGTCATCATCAGTAAAGTTAGAAATCGAAAATGAGTACCATACAAATCACAAAAATGTTTACGTTCGAAACCGGCCATGCCCTCTATGGGTATGATGGGAAATGCAGAAACGTACACGGCCATAGTTACAAACTTTCGGTGACAGTGGTAGGCACTCCTATTAGTGATCCAGATCATGTTAAATATGGAATGGTCATCGATTTTGGAGACCTGAAAAAGATCGTGAAAGAAGAAATTGTTGATGTTTTCGATCATGCTACCGTGTTCAATAAAAACACCCCTCATGTAGAATTGGCAAAGGAGCTAAAACAACGCGGACACAATGTACTATTAGTAGGGTATCAACCCACCAGTGAAATGATGGTCATTGACTTTGCCGATAAGATCAAGGCGCGTTTACCAAAAGATATTTCGCTACATTCATTAAAACTACAAGAAACTGATACCAGTTATGCTTCTTGGTATGCTTCTGAAAATGAAGAATAGTATTATTAGGTGACACTTATGAAGATCCCGGAAGGCAAAAAAATATACTTTTCAAGCGATAATCATCTCGGTGCCCCTACCCGAGAGGAAAGCTTGCCGCGTGAAAAGCGCTTCGTACAATGGCTGGATGACGTAAAAAAAGACGCTGCCGCCATTTTCTTGCTGGGAGATTTATTTGATTTTTGGTTTGAATATAAAACCGTAGTGCCCAAGGGGTTTGTTCGGGTGTTAGGGAAGCTTGCTGAAATAACTGATTCTGGCATTCCTATTTATTTCTTCGTTGGAAACCACGATTTGTGGATGCGTGACTATTTTGAAACCGAGCTCAACATACCGGTCTATAGAGAACCCGAAGCATTTACCTTCAATGATAAGAAGTTCTTAATTGGTCATGGTGATGGAAAAGGCCCTGGTGACAAAGGCTACAAGCGTATGAAGAAAGTGTTTGTGCATCCGCTTTCCAAGTGGCTTTATCGTTGGGTGCATCCCGACTGGGGGGTTCGTTTGGCACAACATCTTTCCGTTAAGAACAAATTGATATCCGGGGAAGAAGATCAAAAATTTTTGGGCGAGGAAAACGAATGGCTCGTACAGTATGCCAAACGAAAGTTAGAATCGCATCATTACCACTATTTTATCTTCGGACACCGACACCTTCCGCTGGAAATCAAACTCACTGAAAATTCTATGTATTACAATTTAGGCGATTGGATTCATCATTACACCTACGGTGTTTTTGACGGCACTGATTTTCAATTAAAAAAGTACTAGTCCGATAATCAAAAGGATAATGTTTAAAGTCAAGTCATTCTATTTTATATTTTTGACACAAAAAATTTTACTTTATGAAAGAGCTCTGCTTTTTATTTCTTCTAGTTTCCATAATTGTGCACGGGCAAAAACAAATAGGCGATGACATTGAAGGAGCGAATGTAGATGATTTAAGTGGTTTTAGTGTTTCCTTATCTTCAGATGGGAATATCTTGGCTATTGGCGCTCCTAATAACGACTTAAATGGCAATAATTCCGGTCATGTACGTGTATTCCAAAACCAAGGGGCGGGTTGGTCACAAATTGGTAACGATATTGAAGGAGAAATTTCTGGTGACTCTAGTGGGTATGATGTTTCATTGTCTTCAGACGGTAGTGTAGTTGCTATTGGCGCTCCATACAATGATGGGAATGGTAATAATTCTGGTCATGTACGTATCTTTAAAAATCAATCTGGTGTTTGGACACAATTAGGCAAAGATATTGATGGTGAAGCTGCAGGAGATCAAAGTGGAAGAAGTGTCTCATTGTCTTCGAATGGCAGTATCGTGGCTATTGGTGCTCCTTCTAATGTGGAAAGCGGCACTCAAGGTCACGTACGCCTGTACCAAAACATTGATGATAACTGGGTACAAATAGGAGAAGATATTGATGCAGAAGCATTAGGGGATAACAATGGTTGGAGCGTTTCTTTATCGTCGGATGGTTCTATTGTGGCTATTGGCGCTGAATCCAATGACGGAAATGGTGTGGATGCTGGCCATGTACGTGTTTATCAAAATCTAGGAGGGGTTTGGACACAAATTGGTCAAGATATTGATGGTGAAGCTGCAGGAGATCGAAGTGGATATAGTGTTTCCCTATCATCTGATGGTAGTGTGGTTGCTATTGGTGCAATTTTTAATGATGGGAATGGTAACGGCTCTGGTCATGTTCGCATCTATCAAAATCTTGGAGGGGTTTGGACACAAATTGGTCAAGATATTGACGGAGAAGCTGAACTTGATCTTTTTGGCTGGAGTGTTTTCTTATCTTCAGATGGCAGTAGTGTGGCTATCGGTGCTAATCATAATAACGGAAATGGGAAAGATTCTGGTCATGTGCGTGTCTACCAAAATGTTGCAGGTCTTTGGAACCAGATAGGTACTGATATTGATGGGCAAGCTGCTGGAGATCAAAGTGGTCATATTGTATCTTTATCTCCTAATGGTAATACTTTAGCTATTGGCTCTCCACATAATCAAACAAATGGTGAAGACTCTGGACACGTTCGGGTTTTTGATTTAACAGCTATATTTTCTAGCACGGATGTCATTCTAAGCAATATTATGCTGTATCCGAATCCATCAAACCATCTAATAAATGTTTCTTTAGAACCTCATAATAAATTAGAAAAAATAAACTTATACAGTCCACTTGGACAGTTATTATATTCAGGGAATAGATTGAAATTAGATGTATCTAATCTCGCGAAAGGCAATTACTACGTAGAAATATCTACCAAAGAAGGAAAGGCGGTAAAAATGATAATCGTTAAATAGCTTAAATTTATCTAGGTGTTGGTATGGATCCGAACTTTAAAGGTATATCATTTGGTTGGTTTTCTTGGCGTGTTCGGGGAAGTAAGCAAGTACAGCTTTGGACAAATAACTTCATCATCTTAAGAGTTTTTGATGGCACGTCTTTCGAACTTAAAAAATTCAGACCTTAATATCTTTCAATCGAAGTTGCAATTGTGTCATCCCCTGCCAGTGGTTTTCATCAATGACATACGCCGCCTGAAAGACTTCTTCGCCACAGGCAATCGATTCTTTATCAGCCATGCTAAAGCCAATTCCTACGAACGTTGGACTCCCATGTTGCTGCATCACGAGGCGCAAATGACTCTTATCTTCCCCAACACAACGGCCGGACCCGGTATCACGCACTTCTGAACTCATAAAGACTGGCGTTCGATTGCCGGGTCCAAAAGGGGCAAATTGCTTTAGTATACGATAGAATTTAGGGGTGATGTTGGCTAGCGAAATTTCGGCATCAATGAGCAGTTCTGGCGTTCGAAACTTCGGATCCATCGTTTCGGAAACAACGTCTTCAAAAGCTTGCTTAAATTTCTCATACTTCGAGGGTTCCATTGTGAGTCCCGCCGCATAGGTATGCCCCCCATACTGCTCAATGTGTTCTTCACATTGTGTTAATGCTTCATAGACATCGAATCCGCGAACCGAACGGGCTGAAGCCGCTAACTTGTCACCGCTTTTCGTAAACACCAAGGTGGGGCGATAATACGTTTCTATCAGGCGTGAGGCCACAATACCGATCACTCCTTTGTGCCATGACGGGTCAAAAACGACGGTTGTATGTGTCTCGGTTTCTTGATTCTGAACGATCTGCTCTAAGGCTTCCGCAGTAATACTTCGATCAGCATCTTTTCGACTGGCGTTATATGCCTCTATTTCCGAAGCAAAAGCCTCAGCTCGGCTTGGATCCTCTTCGGTTAACAGAGCAACGGCGCGATTTCCGTGCTCCATACGTCCCGCAGCATTGATTCGCGGCGCAACGATAAAAACCACGTCGCTGATGGTCAATTCTGTTTTCTTTACTTGCTGTAATAGTGCTTGAATACCAACTCTCGGGGTAGCATTAATTACTTGGAGTCCGTAATACGCTAACACCCTGTTTTCTCCTGTAATAGGAACAATATCCGCTGCAATCGCAGTTGCGACCAGATCGAGATACGGCAGCAACGCTTCTATGGATTCCTTTTTTCTGCTTCCTAAGGCTTGTATCAATTTAAAACCCACACCGCAGCCGCAAAGCTCCTTATAGGGATAAGAACAATCTTCACGTTTCGGGTCAAGGACTGCAATCGCCTTCGGAAGTTGATTGCCGGGCCTATGGTGATCACAAATAATAAAATCGATTCCTTTTTCGGAAGCGTAAGCAACTTTGTCAACCGCTTTCACGCCGCAATCCAAAGCAATGATGAGCGAAATGTCATTGTCTTCGGCATAATCAATACCTTGAAAAGAAACTCCGTATCCTTCCGTATAGCGATCAGGAATATAATTGCTCACCTTCTCGTAAAAACTTCTCAAATATGAAGTCAACAAAGCCACACTAGTGGTTCCGTCTACATCATAATCGCCATAGATTAAGATATGCTCTTCGTTGGTTATAGCGGCTTCAATTCGCCTCACTGCTTTATCCATATCCTTCATCATAAAAGGGTCGTGAAGGTCTTCCAACGAGGGGCGGAAAAATTTTTTTGCAGCTTCAAAGGTTTCAATTCCGCGGTTTGCAAGCAGCGCAGCAATAATTGGGTCGACTCCCAAGGCTTCAGAAAGATGGCGCACCACCTTGGAGTTAGGTTTCGGTTTTAGGGTCCAGCGCATAGAAAATGGATTCTTTGGGGAGTAGCCCTTAAAATTACAAAAATGTAAGCCAATTTCTGAAAAAGGGTTTTTCCTATCTGCAGAGTTTTTTCACTGTTGAATATCCAATTGTTTAACGTGTTGATTATCAGTTATTATCCCTTCCGAAGCAGTACCCCACAACCTATCTTTACCCTCTCGTAATTCAAGAATTGAATAACCCTAAAACCCAACTATTATGAAATACTCATTAATCGGAAAGCTTTTTGCCTCCATTTGCGATAGTCAGCGGGACCCGGTTCCAAACACCGTTGTTCGACTGTATCGCTTAGAAGAGGCCATGAATGCTGCTACGGCTTATACCGCGGCACAAAGCAAAGAAGTATCACAAGTCTTTGACGAAAAACAAGTAAAAAGTAGAAAGCATCTATTTTTAGCGGAAACAACCACCGATCGAAACGGAAATTATTCGTTTGAAATTGATGGCGAGAAGCATGACTATCATGGAGGTGCTGTAGCTGTTGTGCTATACTACAATGAAATGCCTGATTACGGTCAACATGGAGATGCGCTGCCCAAAAACTTTACGATGTTTGAAGTCTTGCTGGATGTAGTGCAACCGAAATGGCGAGAAACTAACGACGGGCTGTCAGCCAGTTGGAATCACACCATGCTACAGCGTATTTGGTGTTATATTCTACAACGGTTAGACTTGTGGGTCATCTGCGGAACAGTGCTTAACTGTAAATCACAAGAGCCGATTCAAGGGATTGAAGTGACGGCCATGGATGATGACATTATCACTGACGATCTCCTTGGAACTGCTGTAACCAACAGCGAAGGACGATTTTGTATCGTATATCGCTCTATAGATTTCAAAAAAACCTTTCTCTCGCCGTTTATCAATATCGAAACGACACCTCCTTTCAGTTTTGACAGCGGTCCTGATGTATATTTCAAATTCTCCATTGGAGGCGAGGAGTTCTATGCGGAGAGTCCTTCTGAAGCGCAAAAAACCGGAAGAAAAAATGTAGGGAACTGTCTGTGCGTTCGCCTGTGTTTAGACAACGCGCCAAGCACAACACAAGACCCTCCGGCCGCTTTTTATGAAATTGGTTATCACCGTAAGTATCATCCTATTTTAAATATAGACCCAACTTCCGGAAAGACAACGGGTTCGCCTACTGCTGCATGGAATGAGCAAGCGTTCTATTCTACGATCGAGTTACGCGGTTCCCTTTCAGAAGAATTAAATGGAAATCCTGTGGAATATAAATTTCAATATGCGGAAGTGGCTTCACCAACCGATGATATTTCAGCCGTGGCAACGTGGACGGATGTAACGGAAGGCGATATTGCAAACACAATAATCGCTTCTAGAATTGTATCGCTGTTTCCGTTTCCGCAATCTGAATACTACGCTATCAAAGCTTCCGGTTCACAAAATCCTGTGAATATCGTAGATAACTGGATTCAAGTGCCACAGTATTCTGGGAGTGGTTTCGACATCTTTTTCAATGGTGCCTTACTGAAATTAGACACAAAAAAATTAGCTGTCGCGACGGTAGATAAAGCTTCTTTGGTTCCCGGGAATAGCTCGACACCTTTAGAAAAGAATCGTTATTTCATCATTAGAATGTTGAAGCGAGAACAAGGAAACCCTGCAACCGAAGCCTTGGCAGGTTTCTCAAGAGCCTTGGCGATTTTCAATACTACCTATCAAAATGTAGGTCAGGGGGGATCACAAATGCCGTCTGATACGAGTAATGAATTAGGGATCGCCACGCTCGATTTACAAGAGCTAGTGGACGGAGGTGCGTGCAGCGAATTAACAAACACCATCACGGTAAATTATACTGCTGCGAATCCAAACCTAGGAAACGTATCACTGACCATGTACGGACCCGGAGCGACAAATTCTTTTGCGCCCATAAGTGTGGCAAGCCCGGGGGAAGAGGCCCATGGATCCTCAGCATATACAGGAGATTACAATGCCTTGCAAAGTTGTGCGTATGAAGTGAAACTACACGCGGAGCTGAATTTGACGAACGGCGAGCAGCAACACCATACCATTTGGGATCGTGTGATCTTTTGCAGATAACCTCCTTTCTAACTAACCAATTAAACCGCGATGCATCGTTATATGTGTTGCGGTTTTTCTATTTTTAGATCCTTAAATCGATTCTATGCCTCTTGTTACTCCATTACCTCCCACCCACGATCAAGAAACCCAACAACTTGCTGAATTTTTCAATGAAACCCTAGGCTTTTGCCCCAATAGCGTGCTTACCATGCAACGCAGGCCCGCCATTAGCAAGGCCTTTATCAACCTCAATAAAGCGGTCATGGCTAACGAAGGCAGGGTGACTTCAGCCTTAAAACGAATGATTGCTTGGGTAAGTAGCAATGCCACCGGCTGTCGGTACTGCCAAGCGCACGCCATTCGCGCTGCCGAACGTTATGGGGCCGAGCTAGAACAATTAGACAACATCTGGGAATATCGCACCCATCCCGCTTTTTCGGAGGCCGAACGCGCGGCACTCGATTTTTCGTTGGCGGCTTCTCAAGTTCCAAATGCCGTAGATGAAACCATAAAAGAACGTTTGTATCAACATTGGGAGGAAGGTGAGATTGTAGAAATGCTAGGAGTTATATCGTTGTTCGGATATTTGAATCGATGGAATGATTCAATGGGCACCAGCATTGAAACGGGTGCTGTAGAAAGTGGGGAAAAATACTTAGGAAAACACGGTTGGGAAAAAGGGAAGCATCATTAAGCGCAGCTTCTTCATTTCTTTCCACCAATTACGATAACCAACTCTCCTTTGGGTGGCTGTTGTTCAAAATGCGCTAAGACCTCTAGCAGCGTGCCTCGGATGGTTTCTTCATGAAGTTTCGTTAGTTCTCGAGAGACGGATACATTTCGGTCTTCACCAAAAAATGCTACAAATTGCCCTAAGGTCTTCACAAGTTTATGTGGAGATTCATAGAAAACCAGCGTCCGGGTTTCCTCTGATAATGCAGTCAGGCGTGTTTGCCGTCCTTTTTTTACCGGCAAAAATCCTTCGAAAACAAAACGATCGTTTGGGAGTCCGCTATTCACTAACGCCGGAACAAAGGCTGTGGCTCCAGGCAAACAATCTACTTCAATCCCTTCTTTTACACAGGCGCGTACCAACAAAAAGCCGGGATCACTTATGGCGGGGGTTCCTGCATCGCTTATGAGCGCGATCGTTTCGCCTTGAGTAATTCGCGCTACGACTCCCGTTACTGTTTTATGCTCATTGTGCATATGATGTGATTGCATCGGTGTTCCAATCTCATAATGTTTTAAGAGCTTTCCGCTAGTGCGCGTGTCTTCCGCCAAAATAAGATCGACCTCGTTTAACACTTTGATCGCTCTTAAGGTGATGTCTTCTAAATTTCCAATGGGCGTAGGAATCACATACAATTTACCCATGAGTGGTGTTGCTATTATTGAAATCTTTTTTCAACGGCTGCCATAAATCGATTGGCATATTCATCTTTCTGAAGCCAGTAATTATATTCCGGTTTTACCTTGCCTTTGATAAAAGTTTCGGCTTCGTCATACGAGGAGAAGGTGCTTAGCTGCGAAAGGACACGGTTATAGTCTTCCGCACTTCCTGCAAAAAGATGCTGAATAAAGGCCAAACGATCGTTCAACCCTATTTGCACCCCGGTACTTACACTATCGTTTATAGATTTTGGCTTTTCACTCATGCCAAGATCGTTGATCAATTTCTTTTTATCAGAAGGCGGGGGGGCTCCCTTACTCGGTTCTTTTTCCTGAAGATTGTTAGACGAAGCAGCGCTTTGCTGTTGCTGTTTTCGTTCAAAAACCGGCATTTCTTGATAGTTGGAAGCAAACTCTTCTAGGTCGTTTTTTTGGTAGTGTTTCTTCGGAAGGATCTCTTCCAACAGTTGATCTACTTTTTGTGACTGCTCTGGCATTTGGGCCACGAGATCTTTTATTTTTTCAATAACAGGCTCTACCAGATCTTCTTTGTGTTCGGGTTGCGGAACCGGCTGTGGATCAGCAAACCATTGTTGTTCCCGAAACGTTTTTGAGTCGAAAGATTCATGTGCTTCTGATTCCTTATTTTCAGTTCCTTCTAACTGCTGTTCCAGATACTCTAACACCGAAAGTTTTTCATATAACATCCTAACCGCACTTTTCAGTTGTGTTGTGTTGGCGGTGGTCGACGCACCGCTAAGATGTTGTGCAATAGCCTGTATTTCTTCTAGAAGTTGCTTCTTCATAATTTTTTATCGTTATCGCTTTCTGCTCCCTATTGTTTTGTTAAATTTACGCATCCTATAGGTAAACGTCAAGGATTTCCTTTTTATTCTGAAAGAACCCATGTTTCTAGAAAACACCGTCAATCAAAAAGAGCAATTTGGCTGGATCGAAGTGATCTGCGGCTCGATGTTTTCGGGAAAAACTGAAGAGTTGATCCGTCGCCTAAAACGCGCTCAATTTGCACGTCAGAAAGTTGAGATCTTCAAACCTACCGTAGATGTTCGTTACGACGAAGATAAAGTAATCTCCCACGACAGTAACGAGATTCGTTCTACGCCCGTTCCTGCAGCGGCCAACATTCCTATTTTGGCAGACAATTGTGATGTGATCGGAATTGACGAAGCGCAATTTTTTGATGATGAGATCGTAAAGGTGTGTAATGATCTTGCCAATCGCGGAGTTCGTGTGATTGTAGCGGGATTGGACATGGATTTTAAAGGCAACCCCTTTGGCCCTATGCCTGCTTTAATGGCTACTGCCGAATATGTTACCAAGGTACACGCTGTTTGCACCCGAACCGGAAACTTGGCCAACTACAGCTACCGTAAAGCACAAAGCGAGGATCTGGTATTGTTAGGTGAGACAGATGAATACGAGCCACTAAGCCGCGCTGCTTACTTTAAGGCGGTGCTTCGTGAAAAAGTTCGGAAGATGGATGTGAAAGACCCTGAAGAGCTTCCGTCAAAAAAACAAGCTTGAAAATGCAGACGCAAGAAACAGTCTTGGAGATCGACCTCCATGCATTGGCCCATAACTACAAATTCATTACTTCAAATATTTCCGAAGAAACCAAGGTGATGGCCGTTGTCAAAGCCTTTGGATACGGAAGTGACGCCATTGCCGTGGCCAAAAAACTAACGGCTCTGGGTGTCTCTTACTTTGCCGTAGCCTATGCCGAAGAAGGTGTTGCGCTACGACGAGCAGGGATCACCTTACCGATTTTAGTCTTACATCCATTACCCGCACATTGCGAAACCATTATCGATTCGTGCTTAGAACCGGCTATTTATAGCAAGAAGATCCTTGAGGACTTCCTACAAACAGCTCAAAAGAAACAACAGAAAAACTATCCCATTCATATTAAATTCAACACCGGTTTAAACCGTTTAGGTTTTGGCAAAGAGGACGTGCCGTATCTTAGAAAGGAGCTTCCCAAGGCCTCATCCCTAAAGGTGGCTTCGTTATTTTCTCACTTGGTGGCAAGTGAAGATCTTTCGGAAAAAACCTTTACGCAGCAACAGATCAAGGAATTCGAAGCACTTGCCGATGCGGTTTCCGAAGTGCTGTCACATCGTCCATGGCGCCATCAGAGTAACACCTCAGCCATTTTTAACTATCCGGAAGCGCATTTTGATATGGTACGAATGGGTATCGGACTGTATGGCTATGGAAATTCAGAAGCAATCAATGAGCAACTAAAACCGGTAGCCACATTAAAAGCCATTATCACACAAATTCACGAAGTACAGATTCACGAGACGGTAGGTTATAATAGAGCCTATACTGCCAAGGGAAACGAGCGTATCGCCACGTTGGCAATAGGGCATGCAGACGGTATTTCAAGACATTATGGAAAAGGCGTAGGAAGCTTCCTCATACACGGAAAAATGGCTCCGGTCGTAGGCAATGTTTGTATGGATATGCTCATGGTCAATGTAACGAATATCGATTGTGAAGAGGGTGATGAAGCTCTCTTCTTCGGAAGCGAGCAATCGGCAGCAGCACTATCTAAACGGGCGCAAACCATTCCTTATGAACTGCTAACTGGCATCTCGCAACGCGTGAAGCGGGTAGTCCTTGGCGCCTAAGTCTCTAATATTTTGAATGTTTCGTTCTGAATTAAACTAATTTCGTACCTTCGTTTTACTAACCTTAAAACCTCGTAACATGTTAAAAGAATTTAGAGATTTTATCATGACTGGTAACGTCATTGACCTGGCGGTAGCAGTGATCTTAGCAGGCGCAGTAGGAATGGTGGTCACCGGTTTTACCAATGACATCATGATGCCTATTGTTGGTCATTTTGCCGGCGGTTTGGATTTCGCCGACATGAAATACGTTCTGGATGAAGCAGTAGTAGGTGCCGATGGCGAAGTAGTAGAGCCCGAAAATGCCGTTATGTACGGTAAGTGGGTCAATGCACTTATCAATCTTGTAATTGTAGGATTTGTTCTCTTCCTTATCGTGAAGGCATATGCCAAAGTTCGTAAGAAGAAAGAAGAAGCCCCTGCTCCGGATCCGGGACCCTCTGAAAAAGATATCTTGATCGAAATTCGAGACGAATTGAAGAAAAAATAATACGTAGCGACCGCTACACTACATACATAACCCTAAACCCTCCCATATCGGGAGGGTCTTTTTTATGTTTTTGCCCTAAATTTCTTAAATCATTGACGTATTTTTGATTCAAAATCAACGCTATGAAACTCGCTGTTGTGGGTGCCACCGGAATGGTTGGTACGGTACTATTACAAGTCTTAGAAGAACGTAATTTCCCGATTTCTGAATTATTATTGGTTGCTTCGGAACGTTCTGTAGGAAAAACAATACTATTCAAAGGAGCATCACACTCCATTGTTTCCATGCAATCAGCAATCGCTGCCAAACCCGATATCGCTATCTTTTCAGCAGGAGGGAATACGTCCTTAGAGTATGCTCCCAAATTTGCGGAAGCCGGCACTACGGTTATTGACAATTCTTCCGCTTGGCGCATGGATCCTGATAAAAAATTAGTCGTACCGGAAATCAACGCGTCCCTATTAACGACTTCCGATAAAATCATCGCCAATCCCAATTGCTCGACCATACAATTGGTAATGGCCTTAGCGCCATTACACCGTAAATACCAAGCAAAACGTGTGGTCGTTTCCACCTACCAATCTGTGTCAGGAACAGGAGTCAAAGCGGTTCAACAAATGGAAAATGAAATGGCCGGTATTTCCGGACCCATGGCATACCCCTATCCTATTCACAAAAACGCCTTACCGCACTGTGACGTGTTTGAGGCTAATGGATTTACCAAAGAAGAAATGAAACTGGCACGTGAACCGCAGAAAATTCTTGATGATCGAAGCTTTTCGGTTACAGCAACGGCTGTGCGCATTCCCACGGCCGGAGGTCACAGCGAATCGGTGAATGTAGAGTTCCGTACTGATTTCGATCTTTCTGAAGTGCGACAACTGCTACATGACACCCCAGGGGTGGTGGTACAAGATAATCCCGACACCAATACCTATCCTATGCCGATCTATGCGCACCATAAAGATGATGTTTTCGTAGGTCGCATCCGAAGGGACGAAACGCAACCCAACACCCTTCATTTATGGATCGTTAGTGATAATCTTCGAAAAGGGGCCGCAACCAATGCGGTTCAAATTGCAGAATATTTGGTTGAAAAAAAACTCGTCTAAAAAATTATTTGTAAGCGCTGTTGCGATGGTTCGTCTAAAGGGTTCACTTAAGAACACCTTACCATGAAAATCTTTCATCTTATTTTACGATTGGGCCTCGGATTATTATTACTTACTTTCGGTTTCAATAAGTTTTTTTGGTTTTTAGCTGATTTCGATTTTACTGGTTTCCCGGAAGCGGAACATCTTTTTAATGCCTTGCGTTTTTCTGGAGAAGCACCTACAGGAAAAGGCTATTTAATGGATGCCGTAGGCCTTACTGAAATCGTGGTTGGAGCGTTGCTTGTTGTAAAAAAATGGGTGCCATTTGCCTTGGTTATGTTGGTTCCTATTTCATTGAACTTAGTGCTTTTTCACCTATTTGTTAATCTTCCGAACATAGGACCTGCAGCCTTGGTGTTCTTAGTAAATGGATATTTAATGTACGTGCACCGCTCTTCGTATCGCACTTTATTTTCTTCAGAATGAACGATTTCTTCGGAAGAAATTTGAAAAAAAAGAAGCTACTTGAAATAAAATCTTTTTAGTACATTTAGGGGCTTTCAGCAATTGATTTTAAAGCCCTTAATGATTTGTAGCCCTATGTTTCTAAAACAAACTATTTATACATTCGCCGTTGCAGCCCTTTCTCTTTTTCTAATGCAGGCCTGTAAGTCGGATGATAATGGATATTCTGACGTCACGGATGATACTGATGATGGCGGTGTTGCACTTCCAATTAGCGCACAGCCTGATGCGGGTGAGACCTTTCAAAATGCATCCTTGGAGATTGCTATTCTAAGCAATGACCAAAACGTCCCTGAAGATGCGCAAATTACGTTGAGTGAACCGGGGTCAGGAATAGTGTCGCTTATTGATCCAAACAATACTCCCGGTACTATTTTAGATGATGTAGCTTCTTATGCGCCAGATGGATCTTACGTAGGAGAAACCTCCTTTACTTATACTGTTTGTGATGCTGAAGGTGGAAATTGTGACACCGGAACCGTGACCATTAACGTTCTTCCTTTTTCTCCTGTTAATTTCGATATTAATGAAGTGCCATATGACACCTTGTCTGAATATAATTTCTTTGACGGTGCTATGGCCGATCAAAACCCGGTATACGGCGTTGTACCGTACGAGCCTATAAGCGCTCTATTTACTGATTACGCGCACAAAAACCGATACCTGTGGATGCCCAACGGCGTGAGGGCCTCCTACGTTTCTGATGCTGATGTATTAGATTTTCCTGTAGGAACCGTTCTTATCAAATCATTCTTCTACGACAACGTACAACCTGCTAACGAAACCGAGATTCTAGAAACGCGCTTGATGATTCGAAAAGAAGAGGGATGGATTTTTGCAAATTATATTTGGAATGAGGATCAGAATGAGGCATTTTTCAATTTAGACGGTGCCAATGTTCCTATCTCTTGGATTGATGATGATGGAACGAGCAGAAGTACTACTTACCGAATTCCTTCGGAAAGCGAATGCTTTACCTGTCATAAATCATTTGACAGCAATACTCCCATAGGCTTGAAGCCACAGAGTCTTGATAAAGACTATCCCTATGCAGATGGCCTGTCAAACCAATTACAGAAATTTATTGACATGGGATACCTTGAAGCTAGTGTTCCTTCAACCATTAACGCTGTTGTTGATTATACCGATACTTCGCAACCTATTGATCTTAGAATGCGTTCGTATGTGGATATCAATTGCGCAAGTTGTCATTCAGACGGAGGCCATTGTGACTATCGATCGCTGCGATTTGCTTTCAATGAAAACGACACGCCGGAAAATATGGGTATTTGTGTCACTCCGGACACCCCGATTCCGGGTCAATCTCGAATCGTAGTTCCCGGTGATATAGATACTTCTGTTCTATATTTCCGAATCAATACCGAAGCAGAAGAATATAGAATGCCTCTTATTGGCAGAACCTTAATACAAGACGATGCCGTAACCTTGGTTGCCGATTGGATCAATTCGTTATCAGGCAGCTGTGATTAATAACTAAATTAAATTTTCAACTTATGAAAAAACCAATACTCCTCGCTTTTTCACTCCTCACCCTCTGTGTATACGGACAACAGCGGTCTGGTGGAGACTTGTCCTTTACCGTTTCATCCATCGGAACTTCCGGCACAGATCGCGCCGTGGTAGACATGAATGGCGATTACTTAGACGATGTTGTTTCCGTTACCAGCACGAACGTACAGATCTTTTACCAACAACCTGACGGATCATTCGTAGAAACAAATATTACTACAACGCCGGCTGATTACAACCCATCTTGGTCTCTCGCAGCAGCTGATTATGATCGTAATGGCTATACCGATCTATTGTATGGTGGTGGAAGTGGCGTTACCTTCATGCGTGCCAATAATGACGGCACAGGATTTACAGAAATTTCCGGTCCCGAATTTGTATTCTCGCAGCGCTCCAACTTTATCGACATTAATAATGACGGGAATCTCGATGCTTTTGTTTGTCACGATGTGGAGCCCAATGTGTATTACCTCAACGATGGAGACGGAAATCTTACGCATATTCAAGGTGGATTAGGCGATTTCCCTTCAGGAGGAAATTATGGATCGGTTTGGATTGATTATGACAATGATCGCGACATGGACTTGTTCATCGCTAAATGTGGTGGTGGTCCCGACAGACGTGACAATGAATTACACAACAATAACGGTGACGGCACCTTTTCTGAAATTGGCGCTGAAACCAACCTTGAAGATTCTATGCAAACCTGGTCGTCTGCATGGGGAGATTACGACAACGATGGTGACATGGATATTTGGATTGGTGCGAGTACCACTTCTGATGGATTCCACCGTCTAATGGAAAATAATGGCGACGGAACCTTTACAGATGTAATTTCTACTTCAGGACTTACAGGATTTTCAGCAACCGGAATTGAAAACTGTCCCGGAGACTTCAATAACGACGGAAACTTAGATATTCTTTCTAATGGAAACATTCTGTTAGGAAATGGCGATCTTACCTTTACGATAGAATCTAATGTTCTTTCTTCAAGCAATGGCGCGTTAGGGGATCTTAATAACGATGGTTTCTTGGATGCATTTATTGGTGGAAGTATTTATTACAACGCTGGAAACGGCAATAATTGGATCGCGATCAATACCGTGGGTACCGACAGTAATATCAACGGAATTGGTGCTCGGGTAGAGATTGAAACCGAGTCTGGCGTTCAAATTCGGGATATTAGAAGCGGCGAAGGTTTTCGATATATGAGTACCATGCGCGCGCACTTCGGAATTGGTACCGATACGAGTATCGACCGGCTCACCATTTACTGGCCTTCCGGAGCGGTAGATGAAATTCTTAACCCAAATATCAATGAAACGATTACGGTAGAGGAAGGAAGTACGTTCGGATTAGAAGATTTTCTAACTGAAAACCTAATTCTATACCCCAACCCTACCCGCAGTGAATTGAACATCAACCTTCAGTATGGCTTTGACAACGCAATCTATTCTGTTTTTGATGTGCAGGGACGACGCGTCATGAACGGAGTACTAGAAGCCGGAAGTCTGGATGTTTCTGGAATTACCGCCGGAAATTATATCTTAAGAATCATGACTAACGGTACAATTCAAACGCAACGATTTATAAAACAATAAGCACACTAAAGGTTTTATATAGAAGGTCTTTTTCAAATGAAAAAGACCTTTTTTTATGGGCAATTGCAGGTTGATGGCCTCGTTACCAACTTTTTACGTATCTTAATACAACAAACCACTAACCCAACCCATTATGACTGCTTCCTTCACCAAAATTCTCCGTTGGCTCTTGGGCGTCTTTTTACTTGTTTTCGGAATTAATAAATTTGTCGGCTTTCTTCCAACACCAGAATTTCCCGACGAAGCTGCCAATTTCATCAGTTCTCTGGACGCCACAGGATATGTTTTATATCTGATTGCCCTTTTTGAAATTTTCATTGGCATCCTATTGCTAGCAAATAAGTGGGTGGCGTTTGCCCTACTACTCCTAGCCCCAATTTCTTTGAATATTTTGTTATTCCATGTATTCTTAGACCTTTCAGATATTTGGGGAGCTCTTGTAGTGGTTTCGCTCAATGTGCTCTTGATTTATAAATACTGGAAAGCCTATCGGCCTCTTTTTCAGTATTGACCTGTTTTATGCCTTCGGAATTCGTACCTTTATAGCCTTAAAGACCTTTTCCTATGAAGCATTTATCATTGGCAGGAATGGCTCTCTTCGCTATGTTTTCCTGTAATCAAGAACCCAAAAAAGAAACGGCTGTGTTGACCTACCCCGAAACCAAAAAAGTGGATACCGTTGATACGTATTTCGGTACTGAAGTACAAGACCCCTATCGTTGGTTGGAGGACGACCGAAGTGACGAAACTGCCGACTGGGTGCAGCGTCAGAATAAAGTGACCTTTGGCTATTTAGAGAATATTCCTTTTCGGGATGAATTGAAACAACGCCTTACCGATCTGTGGAACTACGAAAAAATAAGTGCTCCTTTTAAAGAAGGAGATTACACCTATTTTTATAAGAATGACGGACTCCAAAATCAATACGTTATCTATCGTTATAAAACCGGAGAAGATCCGGAAACTGCTGAAGTTTTTCTAGATCCGAATACGTTTAAAGATGATGGAACCATTTCGTTGGGCGGACTCAGCTTTTCGGAGGATGGCCAGATGGCCGCTTACAGTATTTCTGAAGGAGGAAGCGATTGGCGAAAGGTGTTGATCATGGATGCAGCATCAAAAGAAATTGTTGAAGACACTTTGGTAGATATCAAATTCAGTAATCTTTCGTGGAAAGAGAACGATGGCTTTTACTATTCTAGTTACGATAAGCCCGAAGGAAGCGAGCTTTCCGCTAAAACAGACCAGCACAAACTTTTCTACCACAAATTAGGAACACTACAAAGTGAAGACAAACTGATCTTTGGAGGCACCAATGCAGAAAAGCATCGCTATGTGAGCGGAAGCGTTTCAGAAAACAACCGATGGTTGCAGATCACCGCAAGTGTTTCTACTTCAGGAAATAAACTGTTTTTAAAAGACCTACAAAACCCGAACAGTAAGTTAATTACAGTGTTGGATCATACCGATAGCGACACTTATCTTATCGACAGTGATGGAGATACTTTGTTTTTCGTTACCAATCTAAATGCGCCTAATCGTAAGATCGTAACAGCCACCATAAACCAACCCACTCCGCAGCATTGGAAGGATTTCATTCCGGAGACAGAGCATGTGTTGAGTGCTTCTACCGGAGGTGGATATTTCTTCACTGAATATATGGTAGATGCGGTTTCGCAGGTATTACAATATGATTATGACGGAAAACTTGTTCGTGAAATATCGCTGCCCGGTATTGGAAATGCTAATGGCTTCGGAAGCAAAAAAGATGAAAAAGAACTGTATTATTCCTTTACCAACTATGTGACTCCTTCCAGCATTTACAAATACGATATCGAGTCGGGAACATCACAATTGTACCGCTCTCCAGAGATCGATTTTAATACTGACGACTATGTGAGTGAACAAGTGTTTTACACCTCCAAAGATGGCACCAAGATCCCGATGATTATTACGCACAAAAAGGGAATTAAAAAGGATGGAAAAAATCCTACGATACTTTACGGATACGGAGGATTCAATATTAGCCTTACACCCTCGTTTAGCATTACCAACGCCGTCTGGATGGAACAAGGAGGAATCTACGCGGTTGCAAACCTTAGAGGAGGCGGGGAATATGGAAAAGAATGGCATAAGGCAGGCACCAAAATGAACAAGCAAAACGTGTTTGATGATTTTATCGCTGCCGCGGAATACCTTATTGACGAACAATATACTTCCAGTGATTATCTCGCGATTCGAGGAGGGTCTAACGGCGGACTCCTCGTGGGCGCCACTATGACGCAGCGCCCTGACTTGATGAAGGTAGCTCTGCCGGCTGTTGGCGTACTAGACATGTTGCGTTACCATACCTTCACTGCCGGAGCTGGGTGGGCGTATGATTATGGCACTTCCGAAGAAAGCCAAGAAATGTTTGAGTATTTAAAAGGATATTCGCCCGTTCATAATGTTAAAGAAGGCGTTTCCTATCCTGCCACTTTAATCACTACGGGCGACCATGACGATCGTGTTGTGCCGGCGCATAGTTTCAAATTTGCAGCGGAACTTCAAGAGAAACATCAAGGCTCTAATCCGGTGGTGATTCGTATTGAAACAGATGCGGGCCATGGTGCAGGAACTCCGGTGAGTAAAACTATTGAGCAATATGCAGACATTTTTGGATTTACGCTATATAACATGGGCTATGAAGTACTTCCGGAAAAGGTCAACGAGAACTTGAAAGAATAAAAACTTCTTTGTAATAAAACAATCAGGGCGTGCTTCTATGACTAGAGCCGCCCTTTTGCAATCTATACAAATCCTATGCTGAAAGTAGCTATCGATCAATTTTCATACGGAGCAAAAACGGTTCTGCAAAAGGTAGCATTTTCGCTGACGCCCGGAGAACACCTTTCAATTTTAGGAGAAAGTGGTTGTGGAAAATCTACCTTATTACATCTTATTTATGGATTGCTTCCGTTGGAAAATGGAGCCATACATTGGAAGGGGAACAAACTGTTAGGGCCCTCCCAACAATTGATTCCGGGAGAACCTTTTATGAAACTTGTTGCTCAAGATCTTAATGTGATGCCGTTCACTACCGTAGAAGAGAATGTAACCGATTATTTAAGCGGACCATCTTTTCAGAAGGAAGAAAATAGGGTTGAAGAGCTCTTAACGATTGTGGGGCTTACCGAGTACCGAAATGTTTTGGTCAAATCGCTAAGTGGCGGACAAAAGCAGCGCGTTGCCTTGGCGAGAGCCTTAGCAAAAACGCCTGAATTATTGTTGTTAGATGAGCCTTTTAGTCATATTGACACCTTCCGAAAAAACAGGCTGAGAAGACAGCTGTATGCTTATTTAAAGGAAGAAGGCATTAGTTGTATTACCGCCACACATGATGCACAAGAAGCCCTTGCCTTTTCAGATAGGATTTTAATGCTCCGTAATGGAAACGTAGAAGCCTTGGAGGTGCCACAGGTTTTGTATAACAATCTTGCAAATACGTATCAAGCCGGTTTTTTTGATGAAGTAACGGTACTTCCGAAGAAACAATTCCCTCAAGCCTCAAAACGAATCTTACTTCCTCACGAGTGGGAGGTTACCTCCATAGAAACTCCCTACAAGGTTCAACTAACGCAACAATACTTTAGAGGGGTGGATTTTCTAATAGTAGGAAAGATCGGTGAAGTCCCCGTGTATTTCAGCCACCCTGAAGAAATAGTAGCACCCTCCGTTTTCTTAACCATCAAGGCATCGCTATAAAAGGCGAACGATCTGTTGCGAAACACCATTGAAGGTAATCGTTTGCCCTTCTGCTTTTCCAAGCAATGCTTGACCCATTGGAGCGCTCGAAGAAAGACAGAAATACGTTGCTCCTTCAATCGTAACGGCACCTATAGAGACACTAATAAAATAACTTGCCTTTTCTGTTATTACTAAACTCCCTCGTCTGGCTTTTGTGCTTGTAGTATTCACATCTATTCGCTGCAACATCGATTGCATCTTTTCGATTTCTTTCAACTGATTCCCTAGATGCTCTCGATCTAATTGCAACATGGCACGACTCGTTTCATGCTTATCGCCGGCACTGCTTTTAGTTGCTTCCGAAAGGGATCCTATAATAGCATTAATTCTTTTTTGAACATGCTCCCATCGAGATTGCACATGTGCTTCACAGGCTTCCAACAGAAGGGGTTTAATTCTTTGAGGCGGTGTCATCGTCTTTCCTTTCTAGTGTAAAGGTACCGTAATTCCGCATTTGCTGTTGAATCCAATAACTTCGATTTTGAATGTAATTACTGGGTGGATTCGCTACATATTTTCTAGGGTTCGGAAGAATTGCAGCAATTAAGGAAGCCTCTTGTATTGTAAGTTCTTTCGCCGGCTTCTGAAACCAATGCTGCGCGGCGGCTTCAATTCCAAAAACACCTTCGCCCATCTCAATACTATTGAGATATACTTCCAAAATACGTTCTTTACTCCATAGTTGCTCTATCAAAAAAGTAAAATAGGCTTCCAAGCCTTTTCGCAACCAACTGCGCTCGGGCCAAAGGAAGACATTCTTCGCCGTTTGTTGTGAAATGGTGCTGCCGCCTCGTAACCGCTTTCCTTCTTTATTTTTCCGATATGCTTTTTTGATCGCTTCGTAGTCGAACCCATTATGATTTGCGAACTGCTGATCTTCTGAACAGACCACAGCCAACTGTACAGAAGGCGCCATATCTTCAATTGCCACCCAATCATGTTGGAGCTCAGGATAATTCGTTTCGGAAACAGTTCGAATTGCCATCAATGGTGTATAGGGTACCGGGAAAAATTTGTACGCTATTACCCACAGAACGGAAAGGAATACAAACCAAAAGATGGTTTTGAATACGAATTTAAAGAGACGTTTTATCATTTAGATTCGACCAAGTTCGCAAGCTGTACCCCCACTGAACTTCCTATGGCGACTCCCATTCCGCCTAAGCGGACGCCACAATAAATTTGTGGCTTTACCTCTTTAACAATAGGCTTTTTATGCGCCCCAACCCCCATGATGCCACTCCAGCGATGGTCTATAGAAAACGTTGTCTCCGGTAGAATTGTTGTATGCAACAACTCTTCTAATTTATTTTGGACCAAGGGTGTCAGTCCGTTTTCAGTAGTTTCTTCTGCATTAAAGTCCAATTCACGACCTCCACCAAATAGAAGTCGGTCTCCTACATTTCGAAAATAGTAATATCCTCTATCTAAATGAAAGGTTCCTTTTACGTGTAAGTTCTTGATAGGTTTTGTGATCAATACTTGAGCTCTTGCCGGTTTGATATCTTCGGAAATAAACTGTTTTGAGAAGCCATTTGTTGCGATGGAGATCGTTTGGACGGGAATACTACCAAAATCCGCCAAAATCAATTGATTTTGACCCATTCTTGACGAAATCTTGGTTATTTCTGCATTATTAAGAACAAAAATATTGTTTTCTACTGCTTTTTTATAGAGCGCATTCATCATTGCTCCAGGGTGTAATTGACCTTCAAATGGATCAAAAAGGAGTTGTTTATGTGTGTTTTTGAAAGAAAATGAATCATTTTTAACTAAAAACACATCATTTTTGGTAGAAATGGCGTTTTTAGCCAACCGATTCACCAATTCAAGCTTTTCAACACATTCTTCCCACAAGCGTTGATCATTTTCCAAAAAAATCTCGTAGCCTCCCAGTTGCTGAAATTGCAATATTTCATCTCCAACTTGCTTCCGAAGAAACTGCAGGCCTTCCCAACGCTGTCGTATTAGGCCAACCACTTCTTCTTCAGTATGTGTCTTGAGATCAGCAATAATTTCAGAAGCACTCCCAAAACAAGCAAATCCGGCATTCTTTGTACTCGCTCCATTGGGTAAGCTACCGCGTTCAAACAGTGCGATCTTCGCCTTCGGAAATCGTTTTCTCAGTTGCAAAGCACAGTTCACGCCAACAATCCCACCACCAATCACGGCATGGTCAATTCCTTCAAACCACGTATTTTTTTCCCAATATGAGTGTGAGGGCATCATCTATTTAATAAAAATAAAAAAGCATTCAACTGGTAAGGCCCAATGAATGCTTTATTATGTTGTAGCACCAAAATGCTATTCTTCTTCAGGCACTTCGTCCATTGTCCAATCATTCATAAAGGCAGTCGTATAATTACCTTTAACATAATCAGGGTGATCCATGAGTTGTCTGTGGAAAGGAATAGTGGTTTTTATTCCTTCAATGACAAATTCATCTAAAGCACGCTTCATTTTATTGATCGCTTCGTCTCGGGTCTGAGCCGTTGTGATCAATTTTGCGATCATGGAATCGTAGTTTGGCGGTATAATATATCCTGCATACACGTGGGTATCTAATCGTACCCCATGCCCTCCAGGCGCATGCAAAGTCGTAATTCGACCCGGTGAAGGCCTAAAGTTGTTATAAGGGTCTTCAGCATTGATACGACACTCGATAGAATGTAGGTTTGGCGTGTAGTGCTTTCCTGAAATAGGTACACCGGCCGCCACTAAAATCTGTTCGCGGATAAGATCAAAATCAATAACTTGTTCTGTAATGGGGTGCTCTACCTGAATACGCGTATTCATTTCCATGAAATAGAAATTTCGATGCTTATCGACCAAGAATTCAACGGTTCCGGCACCTTCATACTGAATATATTCAGCCGCCTTAACGGCCGCTTTCCCCATGTCATCACGAAGCTTTTTCGTCATAAACGGACTAGGAGTTTCCTCGGTAAGCTTTTGATGACGACGTTGAATAGAGCAATCGCGTTCACTCAAATGACACGCTTTTCCGGTACTATCCCCTACAATTTGGATTTCAATATGTCGTGGCTCTTCGATAAGTTTCTCCATGTACATATCGTCATTTCCGAAAGCTGCTTTACTTTCTTTGCGAGCAGATTCCCACGCCTCTTCTAGATCTTCTTCATTCCAAACGGCACGCATTCCTTTTCCGCCGCCGCCGGCACTTGCCTTTAGCATCACAGGGTAACCAGTTTCTATTGCTACCTTCTTACAGGTTTCAAAATCTTCGATCACACCATCACTTCCCGGAACGCAAGGAACTCCGGCTTCTTTCATTGTTGCCTTGGCTGTAGCCTTGTCTCCCATCTTTTCGATCATTTCGGGACTCGCACCAATAAATTTAATGTTGTGCTCTTCACAAATTTTGGAGAACCGAGCGTTTTCCGAAAGAAAACCGTATCCTGGGTGAATGGCGTCGGCATTGGTAATTTCAGCCGCTGAAATAATATTCGAAATCTTCAAATAGCTCTCGCTACTTGGGGCAGGACCAATACAAACGGCTTCGTCAGCAAAGCGAACATGGAGGCTCTCCTCGTCGGCCTTAGAATATACGGCAACCGTTTTAATGCCCATTTCTTTACAGGTTCTAATCACACGTAGTGCGATCTCTCCCCTATTGGCTATAAGTATTTTCTTAAACATATAGATTCGTTTTTAGGAGTCCGAATGCATTACAAACATTCCATTCGGGTGGACCGAAATGCTTTTCGGTATCAAAACTGTTATGATGGATCGATCAAGAACAACGGTTGGTCGAACTCTACTGGAGAGGCGTCATCTACCAATACTTTCACGATTTTTCCGGAAACTTCGCTTTCAATTTCATTAAAAAGCTTCATGGCCTCAATCACACAAAGAACATCACCCGTTGCTACTGAATCCCCTACCTCTTTAAAGGCGGGTTTGTCTGGTGATGGCTTCCGATAGAATGTTCCGATAATTGGCGACTTAACAGTAATGTATTTTGAATCGTCATCTGCTGCCGGTTTTGAAGCGGTTTCTTCTGAAGCCGTTGTTGCCGCAGGTGTCGTGGCTTGTGGTGCTGCTTGTTGTGGCACCTGCATAGCGGGCACTTGTTGAATGTAGGTTGTTTCTGCCTTGCCCTTAGCATCTTTACTTTCTGTGCGTATGGTAATTTTTACATCATCCATCTCCAGCTTTACTTCGCTGGCGCCAGACTTTGCCACGAACTTAATTAAATTTTGAATTTCTTTTAATTCCATGTGTTTTTGGTTTAGTTTTTATGATGGGTCATACGCCCAAGTGACATACACTGCACCCCAAGTAAACCCTCCTCCAAAAGAGGCGAATACTAGATTATCTCCTTTTTTTAGTTGATGTTCATAATCTACTAAGCACAGGGGTAAGGTTGCAGAGGTGGTATTGCCGTATTTATGAATGTTCATCATGACTTTCTCATCAGGCAAGTTCATGCGCTTGGCCGTAGCATCGATAATTCTTCTGTTGGCTTGATGGGGTACTAACCAAGATACATCTTCTCCAGTCAAACCATTTCGCATCATTATTTTTTCACTGACATCCGCCATATTGGATACAGCAAACTTGAACACCGTTTTACCGTCTTGGAAAACATAATGTTGTTTGTTTTGAACCGTCTCTATGGAAGGTGGCATTAAGGAGCCTCCTGCGTCAATCTTCAAGCTTTGTCGTCCAATTCCATCCGATCGTAAAATCTCGTCTTGCACGCCATATCCTTCTTGCGAGGGTTCAAAAAGTACCGCACCTCCGCCGTCGCCAAATATGATACAAGTGGTTCTGTCTTCATAGTCAATAATGGAGGACATTTTATCTGCTCCTAAAAGCAATACTTTCTTATATTTTCCAGATTCAATGTAGCGTGCTGCCGTGGACATTCCATACAGAAAGCTCGAACAAGCAGCAACAAGGTCAAATGAAAAAGCGTTTACGGCTCCAATCTGGGTAGCTACGTAAACGCCGGTAGATGCAACGGGCATATCAGGGGTGGCAGTTGCCATAATCACCATATCGATATCAACCGGATCTGTGTTACTTTTTTCCAATAGATCTTTGGCCGCTTCTATGGCTAAATAGGAAGTTCCTTTATTGGAATCCTTTAAAATACGGCGTTCCTTGATCCCTGTACGGGTGGTGATCCATTCGTCATTGGTATCCACCATGGTCTCCAAAATTTGATTGGTAAGCACGTAGTCAGGCACATAGCCACCAACAGCAGTAATGGCTGCAGTTATATTACTCATAGAGTTTTCCGTTTCGAAATAAGCTCAAAATGAACCTAAAAGGCTAGAAAATTACTAAAAAAACCGCAAAAGCCGGGTCAAAATAGTATTTTTTGGGAAATTATAACACAATAAAAAACTCTCACAAGATTGCGAGAGTTGTATGTTAATATAGTTCAGAAGATTATGCTTCTACTTCCTCAGCAGCGTCAATAATTACTTGACCTCGGTAGTACAATTTCCCTTCGTGCCAATGTGCTCTGTGAAACAAATGTGCCTCCCCGGTAGTTGGGTCTGTTGCAATTTGAGGAGCAGTGGCTTTGTAATGTGTTCTTCTTTTATCTCTTCTTGTTTTCGAGATTTTTCTTTTAGGATGTGCCATTACCTTGTATTATTTATCCGTTAATAATTTCTTTAGTTCGTCCCATCGGGGATCGGTTTCATCTGGATCGCTTTTGGAATGCTCATTAGCATTCAGTTGCAATTCTTCTAGTTTTTTGAGTATCTCACTGTCTAAGGTTCCGTCTTCCACTCCAGGGTGAATTCTTTTCTGTGGAATCGATAAGACAATCGATTCATACACCTGTTGCTGAATATTGATTTGATGACTGCCATGAGGTATTATAATAATATCTTCTTCGGAATCGTCAAATTCATCTCCAAATTTCACCACAAAACGGTAAGAGCCTGAAACTTCTTGGTTATACGGTTCGTTACTCACGTCGCAAGCAACATTAACAGTACCCTTGAAGTCTAAGTTAAGCTCCAGCAAAGTAGCCTTTTTTACTAAAAGTAAGTCGGCCTTAATGGATGCTTCATTAAACTCTTTATACTCAAAATGTGCAAAGAACGAATTGTCAATGTCAAAATCAAAGCGGTGTTCTCCTAGCTTCAATCCCGCGAAGGAAATCGTAAATTCTTTCAATTCCTCCATAATCTCTCCTTGGTTACACCATCACCTTGTCTATAAGGCGGGTGCAAAGATAAAAAATTATTTGAATGGAAAAGGCTTTTTAGCTTCTCTTTTTGGAGTGTGGTTTTTTTCGGCTCAACGGCAACACGTTTTTGCTAATTTTCTGATATTCTTTTCGGGCCTTATAAATTTCAATCGCGGCAAACACCGCTTCTTTAAAGGATTCTGGGTTTGCTTTGTTTTTGCCCGCCACATCAAAGGCGGTACCATGATCCGGAGAGGTTCTTATTTTATTTAACCCAGCCGTGTAATTCACTCCTTTTCCGAAAGATAGTGTCTTAAAAGGAATGAGGCCTTGATCGTGATACGAAGCGATAATCGCGTCAAAATTCTTATAATTTCCAGAACCAAAAAAACTGTCTGCAGCGTAGGGTCCCAAGACTATTTTATCGCTCTTTCGAAGTTCGTCCAATGCCGGGCGCAGTACCTCATCGTCTTCTTTGCCTATTACCCCATTGTCTCCGGTGTGAGGATTGATACCTAATACAGCAATCTTTGGTGTTCGAATCCGAAAGTCCTCCTTCAATGTTTTATGTATCGTATTGATCTTTTTGTGAATACGTTCTTTGGTGATTTGTGAAGGCACATCCTTCACGGCCACATGGTCTGTGAGAAGCCCTACGCGCAGCGGACCTGCAATCATTAACATTAAGCTATCGCCTTCGAGCTCTTGAGCAAGATAGTCGGTATGCCCGGGAAACTGAAAGGATTCTGATTGTACATTCGATTTGTGAATAGGTGCCGTTACAAGCACATCGATTCTTGATTCTTTCAACGCTTTGACCGCAGCTTTTAAGGATTTTATGGCATAAGCTCCGGCTGTCTTGTCTTCTTCTCCTAAGGAAACTTTTACTGATTCTTTCCAGACATTCAACACGTTGAACTTTTGATGTACTACAGACTTAAGGTGATCAATTCCGTGAACACTAACCTCAGTCTCATAGAGCTTTTTATAATGTGATAATAGCTTCGTGTTTCCAAAAACCACAGGGGTACAAAAATCGAACATGCGAGCATCCTGAAATGTTTTCAAAATAATTTCACTTCCCACGCCATTGAGGTCTCCCAATGAAATCCCTACTACTATTTTCTTTTTCTTTCCCATAATTCCAAGGGCTATATGCTTACTTTTGTATACAAATGTACTTAAAGGCTTTATAATGTTCACAGGAATTGTTGAAACAGTTGGAACCGTAAGAAAATTGGTTTCAGAACAAGAAAATCTTCACATCACTATTGAAAGTGATCTTTCCAATGAATTAAAAATAGATCAAAGTGTTGCACACAATGGGGTCTGTCTTACAGTTGTTGCAGTTTCTGAAACTCAATATACAGTAACGGCAATTCAAGAGACCTTAGAAAAAAGTAATTTGGGGAGTCTTCAAGAAGGAGATAGCGTAAACTTAGAGCGTGCTATGAAACTTGGAGCTCGCTTAGACGGCCATATGGTACAAGGACACGTAGATCAAATCGCAACCTGTATAGGCATTAACAATGCTGATGGGAGCACTATCTTTACATTTCAGTACGATCCCTCTCAGGGAAATATTACCGTAGAAAAAGGATCGATTACGGTCAACGGCGTTAGTTTGACGGTTATTAACTCTCAAGCAGATCAATTTAGTGTGGCTATTATTCCATATACCCTGGAACACACGAACTTCAAAATGCTTCAAAAAGAAGCCACTGTAAATTTAGAGTTTGATGTTATTGGAAAATATGTAAGTCGAATTATGCAGGCGTATCGGTAGTCTTCCATCGCTTATAGGCGATAAAGCCTCCATAAATTACTGCTAACACCACCAATGCAGTAATCCATCCATCCAAAGGCAGTTCAACTGGCGTCCTTTGGGGAGGGGGTGGTGGTCCAGATTCTATACCGGTTGATTGTGCCGTCACAGCAGTATTTATCAAACCAGTGAATACCACGGTTAGTATGGTTACGATTTGGGGTCGCATATTAGTGGGCTAAAGTAACAAATTTTTTCAAACAACAAAGAAAAAAATTAGTTATCAATGTTTTAACTGTCTGTTTCCCGGTGCTCAATTGACTCTACTAACGAAATTTTATTGCCAATAGTATCTTTCTTGCGCCAAGAAAATTATTATTTCAAATATGGTCGCTGCCGTTTCATTCTCCCCTTCCTAACAACAGCTGGCAATGCTTTTAAACTATGTGGTCCCACTTGGGCTCGAACCAAGGACCCCCTGATTATGAGTCAG
>CEVM01127713.1_pt1 | contig 41553 bp, 41 predicted proteins | sample 531481 | NCBI WGS metagenome assembly CEVM01 (sample SAMEA2623649, study PRJEB7988) | marine metagenome | biome: marine biome (ENVO:00000447); feature: mesopelagic zone (ENVO:00000213) & marine oxygen minimum zone (ENVO:01000065); material: "saline water (ENVO:00002010), including plankton...
AACATGTTACCTGACTGTCCGTTTCCGGCAGCAAAGGTAGTTTCCAATGAATTGGTAGACATAGAACCGGCAGTGGCCGTCCAGCCACATGCTTCGTCAACACTCAATAATAAATCAGCGATATTAACAGTAGCCATTCCATTAGAATCTAAGACTACATCAAGGGGTGCTCCAGAATTTTCGTAGGTATAATTAATCGTCCATCCGTTTAAAGTTCCAGTATCACCTCCGGCGTTATCAACGACGGTAATGGTCCAATCTCCTAGGGAACTTTCTCCATCGAAAGCAGAAAGCGCTTCATTCGGAATAAAAGATCCAGAAATTGTAGGCACACCTGCGTCACATTCGTCTTCAACCGGATCTGTTGCTTCATCATCAAGTGTAGCCAGAATATCATCTCCTGAACATCCAAATCCTGTGGCTGGAACACCAGGTTGATCTACGATGGTTACTTGCGTACCCGCAGGAGATTCAATGGTAATTGCTAAATCACCTACCCACGTGTGCGCGATGTCTAAATCTACGTCTAGGTCAATAATGGTTTGATCATCAGAGATAGTAATTGTATCGGTAAGTCCAACAGGGTCATTATCCGGTATAGCTGCTGCAGGAGAACTGCTTCCACTATCCGTAACGTCTGCAGGTTGTCCTATACATGCAATAACTGGTGCTGTATTGTCTTCAATGGTTACGGTAGCGGTACAGGAAGAAGAATTTCCTTCTGCATCCGTAACGGTTAGAGTTACTGTATTTGGACCAACATCAGCACAAGTAAAGGTGTCAATGTCAATACTGTAATCTACAATTCCACAGTTATCAGTTGACCCGTTATCCACATCTGCTGGGACAATACTAACCATACCGGTTCCTGGATCAACTTCTAAAGTAATGTCTTGACACATTGCCATAGGAGCTTCATTGTCGGTTACGGTAATTGTGAATTGACACATGGACATATCTCCTTGATCGTCGGTTGCCGTAAATTGTACAATGGTATCTCCTACCGGGAAGACACTTCCACTAACAGGGCCCATGGTTTGCATCACAGTAACGGGACCTCCATCAGGATCAATAGCGATAGCGTCCGCGAAATTAACTACGGCACCACATTGGGTTGGGTCTGTATCTGCCATCACATCAGCTGGACAGCTAATAATGGGAACCACAGGATTTCTACTGAAAGAAATACAGTAGCTGTTTAGCGTTCCTGTATCTCCACCGGCATCATCACAAATGGAAAGCGTCCAGTTGCCATCTATCGCTTCGCCAGCGAATGTCGCGGCAAAGGTTCCGCCTTCCGGGGCAAATACTCCTGTAAAGGGAGCAGATGCGGCCGTAATATCAGCACCTCCATCTTGGAAAACGGTTCCGGTGAAATTGTCACCAGCGCCTCCATTATCACTAGAAAGATCTAAGGATGTTCCAGCGGGAGAAACTAAACTTATTTCTAAATCACCATCAAAAGTGTGATTGATATCTATTTCTACCTGATCTAAGGTGTACTCTCCAGGATTTGTACCTAGAGTCCCTACATCGGTAATCGCAGCATCAGATTCGGTGGGTCCTCCCACACATGGGAAACCACCGGAGCCGGTAACAGGAATTGCTTGCGGATTTCCGGCACCACAAATCGTGGTAGAGGACTGTTGTCCGATAGCATTCACTACAAAATCCTGTACAAGGCCTAAGGAGGCCAATGTAGTAGGTGTTGTAGCACCACAATCTGCTGCTTGAATCCAAGATTCGGTAATGCTTCCGTCAGAGTTACATCCAAATCGCATGAAATTGGTATCGGTACCATCATCAACAATCACAAATTCAACCACCAGATTCATCCCTTCAGAGATCGTTCCTGTAATTGGGATAGAAATAATGGAATTCGCTTCGGCATTGGTAATGGTCGTAGCCATAGAGTTCACCATGGTAAGCATTCCTCCGGGGAATGCCCCATCAGACTCCCAGATATTCAAGGTCAATGGGAAGCCCGAAGGTGTTGAAACCGGGCCAATGGCTACTTCTACAGCCGCCATTCTAAAATCTCCGTTGACGCTATAATCGTCGTCTAGATCGAAATCGACAAAGATGTTATTATCCCGAAAGGAGGTTGGGCTAGCACAAGCGATCTCCTCTCCCGGAGCTATCGTCTGGCTGGCATTAGGCGTTAAAGCCACAGAAGCTCCAACAGGAAGTTTGGTAGCCGTGGTTGTTCCGGCGGCATCGTTTAAAATTGGAGTTCCTGAAACTCTTTCCGGATTGGAGAGGTTTGTGGGAGAATTTCCTTTTAATTCGAGGGCTTTTAAGACGGCATCTTGCGAAATGGGACCCTTGTTCTGAACAACTTTGTTGTTCGTACTTTGAATCTGATCCTTCTTCGCGTTGTCATCTTGCAGTACTTGTGCGTGTAGACTCGTTCCGAACCCAAACGCAATAAGCAGTAATGCTAACGTAATTTTCTTCATGATCAAAATTTATTTTTGGTTCTATACCAAATATATGTTAAAAAATTTAAGATACCTAGCGTCAACAGGTTAAAACCTTAATATTTTGATAACATTTAAATAGAAGCGGACGAATCGTAAGATTCAATCGATAAAAGGTAATTTTGAGAAGATAATGCGATGATTAAGGCTTTGATCAGCTTAACTTTTCGGTCAATTTTGCAAATACCTTTTTGGGTTCTTTTCCTTCGTATAAAATTTCATACACCGCATTTATGATCGGGGTTTTCGCTTTTTTCTTTCCCTTTTGTTTATTGAGATTATAGGCACTCTTAGCGGCATAATATCCTTCAGCGACCATACTCATCTCCATCTGTGCACTTTTTACGGTATATCCCTTGCCTATCATGTTTCCGAACATGCGATTCCGACTAAATACTGAATAGCCCGTTACCAACAAATCGCCTAAATAGGCAGATTGGTTAATGTCGCGCTTCATTTTATGAACCTTTTTGACGTAGCGTTTCATCTCGCGAATAGCGTTGCTCATCAGTACACTTTGAAAATTGTCTCCATACCCTAAACCGTGAGCAATACCGGCAGCGATAGCGTAGATGTTCTTCAGCATGGCGGCGTATTCTGTACCAATCACATCATCGCTGGTAGCACATTTTATATACTCGCTTTCCAATAGCTTCGACATTGTTCCTGATTTCTCCTCATCGGCGCAGGCAATGGTTAAATAGGAAAGACGTTCGAGCGCAACCTCTTCAGCATGACAGGGCCCGGTGATAACCCCAATATTTTTGAACGGAACATTGTAGTGGGTATAAAAATGATCTCCTACGATCAAACTGCTCTCCGGGACAATTCCTTTAATGGCAGAAAAAATGGCTTTTTCCTGAAAAGGCTCCGTGATTTGTTGGAGTTCTTTCTCTACAAAAGCTGAAGGGATGACGAAGATCAAATAATCAGCGTAGGCTACCATTTCATTGATGTCGTTGCTCATTTTTAAGCGCTCTGTTTGAAACTCTACCGAGCTTAAATAATTGGGATTGTGTTGTGTTTTTTTGATATGCTCTAACGCATAGACACTGCGCATATACCAACCTACTTCTTCTAAATTTTCACACAACATTTTTACGATGGCGGTAGCCCAGCTTCCGCCTCCAAACACGGCAACTTTAGGAGGTTGTGACATCAATTAGAATTTTGATAGTATCAAAAATACACAAACCATTACGTTTCTTCCCGTTTTTTAGCAAATGCATTCATTCTTTTAAGAATAACGAACATAGACTAGTAGAATCAGATAGCAAATAGAAGTGTAAGCATCTCAAATTCAACGTTATAAAACTTTGGCATGCTTTTCGTTTTTGAGTAATAGAATCTTAAAATTTTGTATTATGAAGACACTACACACATTTTTTGTTGTCACGCTTCTGGCGCTGACCCTTTCTAGTTGTTATACGGAAGTGATCGTTGATGAAGATCCAATCGTTGTAGACAATACGCCTGCTATTACCCTAGGCGAGTTGATGTCTTCATACGAATTGTGGTACGTTGACATTAATCGGTCGAGCGGGTCGGGATATATTCCCTTTGTTCAAAAAGCCTTTACGTTGTCGTTTCAAGGCGGTACTGTTTTTGCCAACAACAATTTAGTTGGCATTGGCGATCAGGGTTATGGCTACGGAATTGATGTTGGCTATTACGATACCTTCGATTTTGTATTGGATGTTTCACACGACATTGATGGGTATCACAGTTTTGAAGTGACCCAAATCAACGACCATGAGATCGATTTGTATTATCCACCCCAAAACCTGCGTTATCGCTTGGTGGGTTATCAAAGATCAACGTTTGATTATGATGCGCTGTTCTACGACAATATTCATTATTTCTTACAGGAATACATCGCTTGGGAAAAGTCGTATACGAGTCCAACCGGTGAGGTGAATGAATTTGACTATGAGCAATTCCTTCAGTTCCTTCCCGGAGGCGGCGATGGCAACTTCCGAAGTTCACAAGATCCTAACGGTACGCATATCAACGACTTATATTGGGATTACACAGGAATTTACAATGTGGATGACGTGCCCGGTGATTTCTACACCAAATATTTAACACTCGATTACGATTATTTGGGCAATGAATATTTCGAATTGAACGTTATTAATGACAGTACCATCGAGTTGTTTCACGATAGTTCAGGTACCATCTATCGATTTAGAGGAAAGGGATACCTTCCTTTTAAAAATCCAAAAGAAGGAAAACTTCGACTCTCAAAAGAGGCGATCGAAAAACAAATGATAAAGATTAGCAACTTTTAACGATGCTTGAGGGCCCAACCAGCTCTCAGTTCTATCGATTTTTTGGTTGGTTATTTAGTGGAACCGCCCCAATAAACACGTTTAGTTTAGATGGGGCGGTTTTTTTAGCGATAAAAGTTCATCTCATCCATATAGGTCCAAACATTGTCCGGCATCATAGGGCGGATGTTTTTTCCTTCGGAAACGCTCTTCCGAATAAATGTTGCACTCAATTCTATGATAGGGGCTTGGATACGATGGATCTTAGGATGTTCTTGGAAGCGCTCCGGAATTGTGCCGGAACTAATTCTGGGATACACATACAATTCATACCGTTCCAAAATCACTTCGTAATTTTTCCACTTCGGGAAGCTCTTCAAATTATCTTCTCCCATGATCAGACAAAAAGAATGATCCGGGTACTTTTCCTCTAAATACGCTAAGGTGTTTACCGTGTAATTGGGCTGTGGAAGATCAAATTCGATGTTACTGGCGCTCAGTTTCGGGTAGTGTTCTGTAGCGATACGTACCATCGCTAAGCGATGATGATTATCTAAAAGACTGCTTTTCTTTTTATGTGGATTGTGGGGCGTGACCACCATCCAAATGGCGTCGAGATCGCTGTGCTCTGCCAAGTGGTTGGCAATGATTAAATGTCCAGAATGAATAGGATTAAAGGTTCCGAAAAAAAGTCCTATTTTTTTTGCGGCCCTCATTATTCTTCTTCAAATTGAATGTCTTCGGAAAGAAAACGCGACACCAGATCTTTAGCTTCTTCTAAGGCGACATCAAGTTTGTTATTCTCTATGATAAAGTCGAATTGTGGTGCGGTGGCCAATTCTACCGAAGCCTTTGCAATTCGCATATTGATGCGTTCGTCGCTTTCGGTCTGGCGTTTTTTGAGTCGGATTTTCAATTCGTCCACACTGGGTGGTTTCACAAATACGGCCAATGTTTGCTTCGGAAACTTCTTTTTGATGCGCAATCCGCCCACCACATCAATATCAAAGATTACATGCTTTCCAGATTTCCAGATACGTTCTACCTCACTTTTTAAGGTTCCGTAGAAATTATCGCGATACACCTCTTCCCACTCCAAAAAATCGCCGTTTTTGATGTGCTGCTTAAATTCCTTGAGCGAAATAAAATAATAATTCTCTCCGTGTTTCTCATCGCCGCGCGGTTCTCGGGAGGTACAAGAAACCGAAAAATCCAGATCTAATTCTTTTTGTTGAAGAAGATACCGAACGATCGTGGTCTTTCCGCTTCCGGAGGGTGCCGAAAACACAAGGAGCTTTCCGTTTTTCATTACAGTACGTTTAGCGCTTGTTCTTTGATCTTTTCTAACTCATCTTTCATTTGTACGACCAGTTGTTGCATCGGGGCATAATTAGCTTTGCTACCAATTGTATTGATCTCCCGACCGATCTCCTGAGAAATAAACCCTAGTTTTTTCCCGTTGGAAACCGGTTTTTCCAGCGTCTCTTTGAAGTAATCTAAGTGCGTTTTGAGTCGGACTTTCTCTTCGGTGATATCATATTTTTCGAGGTAATAGATCAATTCTTGCTCGAAACGGTTCTCATCTACGGTTTCTTTGATTTCAGAAACGGCTTTGTGTAATCGCTCCTTTACGTGTTCTACCCGCTCAGGGTCCATAGCGACAACTTGATCCAGCAACGAATCAATATTGGTAACGCGTTGGTGGAAATCGGTTTCTAAGGTTTTCCCTTCGTCCGTTCGATATTCGTTGATTGCCGCTAAGGCTTCTTCCACTCCGGAAACGATCTTTTCATATTCGGCAGGATCAATCTCTTCGCGTTCGGTTTTTAACGCATCCGGTAAACGAATGGCCATTTTCAGTAGATCGATATCATCTCCTTCGGAAACCGCTTGAAGTTGTTTCATATATTCTGTTACCACCTCTTGATTCACTTTTGTTTGTGTGGCTTCGCCGGTTACTTCAATATAGAGATTAAAATCCACCTTCCCGCGTGACAACGACTGGGCAATCTGATTGCGAAGTTCTAATTCCTTCTCTCGATAGGAACTAGGCACTCGCGCATGAAGATCAAGATTCTTGCTGTTGAGCGATTTTATTTCAATGGTGATTTTTTTTGATGGCAACTGCAAGATGCTTTTGCCATAACCGGTCATGGACTGGATCATAGTGTTTATTTATGCCTGCAAAGGTACTAATTCTAATGGATGCAGAGGGAAGGTCTGGCTATTTTGGATTCCCGTTTTTGTCGAAATGTTTATTGAGGTAGTTTTCGGTCGCTAGAAAGGCGTATAAGATACCTAGCAAGAGCGCGGCACTGTGAATGATCACAGGAAAGGGAACATCAGAGACGATGAGAATAGTTCCTAATACTACTAGTCCCCAGGATACTTGCCATAAGCGTTGTGCACTATCTTTGTTGGCTGCTTCCCAAACTTGCGGGTTGCTCATAGAGCGTCTTGTGCGATATCCGTACAGCCAATTGATCTTTTTTGGCGGATAGGTCTTGTAATACCAGGAAAGTATCAAAAGAAGCAAACTTACACTTCCAATAGCGATCATTTCTTCCCCTTCCATGAATTACATTATTTAGTTGATGGGCTTGATCTTTATATTTCGGAACCAAACTTTATCTCCATGATCTTGGAGTCCGATATGCCCGGTTTGATGCATTCCGAAATGTTCCCAGTCCGCAAACTTTGAATTGGCCACCATCGCATCCCAGTTGGCACCATGCACCGGAAACGAAACAATTTTGGTTCCGTTGAGTGTCACCATTCCTTGGTTCTTGTTGTGGTCAATAGTAATTTCGCAAGCATTCCATTCCCCCGCAGGGTTTACCACAGTAAGGTCGCTAGGTGCGATCATATCATACAGCGATCCGGCTTTATGGGTGCCTTCTCCTACAAACGAATCAGGGTGTTTGGCATCGTCCAGCACTTGAATTTCCGGCCCGGTTAGGTATGGCTCCGAAAGATTTTCGGCTTCGTGTACACCCCAAAAAATACCGCTATTACCACCTTCGGCGATTTTCCATTCTAGGGAAAGTACAAAGTTGGTGTAGGTCTCTTCAGAAACAATGTTATTTCCATTTTCTCCGCTGGGAGTGAACACCATGGCGTCTCCGTCGATCGACCATTCTGAAGGCATTTCGGTATCGTTATAACCGCGCCAATGCTCAAAAGAAGTGCCATCGAATAGTACTTTCCAATCTGTGTTGGCAGGCGTTTTTTCCACAATCACCATATCCTGAGCTGTGATCTCTTTCTTGTCTTGTTTAGATTGGCAACTAAGCAGTAGCAATCCAATGCTTAGAAATAATACATGTGTTGTTTTCATATTAGTCTAATTCTCGTACCCAAATGTTTCTGTATTTCACACCACTTTCATCTTGGTGATCTTGTAATTTGATAGGTCCTTTTCCATGGGCGTCATTTTTGGGCCAGCCGATATATTCGGTGGTACCTTCCAGTTCAAAGTGGTCTTGGATCAAGACTCCGTTGAGCAATACGGTGAGCGTTCCTGATTTGGTACGTTCTCCAGCATCATCAAACTCTGGTGCGTGAAAAATTATGTCGTAGCTGTTCCACTCGCCCGTAGGTTTTGCGGCCATTACCAAAGGTGGGGATTGCTTGTAAATGGCCCCAACCATACCATTGACATAAGTTTCGTTATCATTATTGTCTAAAATTTGAACTTCATAGCGATTTTGAAGGAAAACACCACTATTGCTTCGGTTTTGGTTGGTTTGGGTGTTTTCCGGATTACTGCGCCACTCCAAATGCAATTGTACGCTGCCGAAAGATTTTTTGGTTTGGATATCTCCTGTTTTGTCGGCTACGGTCATACTCCCGTCCCCGTTAATTTCCCATTGCGCATCACCACCGCCCTCATTTGCCGATTCCCAGGCAGACAGGTCGGTGCCATCAAATAGGATGACAGCATCACTTGGTACTCCGTTTTGTGCTATGGGGTCAATCTTTTCTGGCTTCGGTTCCCACACTTCGGTTTCTTCCGGTTTGGTGGGTTCTTGTTCTGGTGTGTCGTTGTTCATTTCTGTGGTTGCTTCGGAAGGAGTTTCGTTCGCTTCGACTGTTTCTTCTTTTGGGGAATTACAACTGGCGATCATTCCGAAGATAATAAAAAAGGCAAGGAAATGTTTCATGGTTTTCGTGTTAGAGTCCGAGTATTTTTTTCAATTTTTCTTTATCAACTTCCGCACCTGCGAAATCGTCAAAGGTTTTTTGCGTGGCTTCAATAATATGCTTCTGAATAAATGGCGCCCCTTCGCGAGCCCCTTGTTCCGGACTTTTTACGCAGCATTCCCATTCCATCACCGCCCAAACATCACAACCGTATTCGGTGAGTTTCGTGAAGATGGTTTTGAAATCAATTTGTCCATCGCCTAGGGAACGATACCGTCCGGCACGATCGCGCCAGTCGGAATACCCTCCAAAAGCCCCTTTTTTTCCGGTGGGGTTAAATTCTGAATCTTTTACGTGGAAGGATTTGATGAATTCATGATAATGGTCGATATATTCAATATAATCTAGTTGCTGAAGCACAAAATGACTTGGATCATAGAGAATATTCACCGCTTTGTGGTTGTTTGTTGCTTCTAAAAAGCGTTCAAAAGTTACCCCATCGTGAAGGTCTTCTCCTGGATGTATTTCATAGCACACCGCGACTCCGTTCTCTTCAAATTCATTCAACAAAGGAAGCCAGCGTTTAGCGAGTTCTTCAAAACCCATTTCTACGAGTCCGTCGGGTCGTTGTGGCCAGGGGTGCATGGTGTGCCATAGAAGCGAACCGCTAAAGGTGGCATGCGCCTTTAATCCCAAGTGCTTACTCGCTTTGGCGGCACTGATCAATTGTCTACGGGCCCATTCGGTACGTTTTTTTGGATTGTTTTTATAATCTTCGGGAGCAAAATTATCGAACATGATATCATACGCGGGATGTACCGCCACCAATTGACCTTGCAGGTGTGTCGACAGTTCGGTGATTTCTAATCCGTAGTCGTTGATCTTTCCTTTGAGTTCGTCGCAGTAGGTTTTACTTTTCCCGGCTTTGTCGAGATCGATCAGACGCGTTTCCCAAGTAGGTATTTGAATGCCCTTATAGCCAAGGTCAGCTGCCCATTGGCAAAGTCCGTCTAACGTGTTGAACGGAGCATGATCGTCCATAAACTGGGCAAGAAATACCGCGGGACCTTTAATTGTCTTCATCATAGTATTACTTATAAATTTTTCCAAACATTCCCTTCTGCGTGGGAAGCAACGGCAGTTTCAATAAAATGCATTCCGCGAACGCCATCAGTCATCGACGGGAATTCTGCCGGGTCGTACGCTTCACTTCGAATGGCTTTGGCTACCCCTTTGTAAATATTTCCCATGGCATCGAAGATTCCTTCGGGATGTCCCGGCGGTAATTTGGTTCCGTCTAATGACAATTCACTGTTGTACCCATGTCCTGGTTTCAGCGTGCGCAGCGGTTGTCCTTCTTCTAAAAGATACAGATAATTGGGATTTTCCTGTTCCCATTTTAATCCGGCTTTCTTTCCGTACACCGCTACCGTGAAATTATTTTCTTCCGCAGTGGCAATCTGACTGGCACGTAGGACGCCTTTGATATGTTTTCCGAAGCGCAATAACACGGTACCATCAATATCCATTTCGTTGTCCTCATAAAGGTGGTTGAGGTCAGCGAGCATCGTACTCACTTCCATCCCGGTCACGTATTCGATCATCTGATAGGCATGCACGCCAATATCGCCCATACAGCAGCTGATGCCTGATTTTTCAGGATCTAAACGCCAGGTGGTATTGCGTAGTTCTGCGTCGTGAATAATCGGGTTGATCCATCCTTGATAGTACTGTGCATCCACTTTTTGAATTTGCCCGAGCACCCCTTCTTCGATCATTTTTTTCATCTGGCGCACCATCGGATAGCCCGTATAGGTATGTGTCAAGGCGAAAATGGTTCCACTTTCTCGATGCGTTTTTTGTAGGTCCAGCGCTTCCTCATACGTCATGGTCATCGGTTTTTCACAAATGACGTGAAACCCGGATGCCAACAATTTTTTTGCCATGGGATAATGAAGGAAATTCGGAGTAAGAACGGAGAACACCTGAATCCGTTCTGATGGTGGTAGCTTCAGCTCTTCTTCCACCATGGTGTCAAAGTCGGCGTAGATCCTGTCGGTGCCAATTCCTATTTCTTCGGCGAAGGCCTTGCTCACCTCAAAATCTGGGTTAAATACCGCTCCGGTTAATTGATATTTGTCATACATACTGGCGGCTACCCGGTGTAGGATTCCGATAAGAGAATCACCGCCACCGCCTAACACGCCCCATCTAATTTTTGCACTCATGCGTTATTCTTTGTATTCAATATTTTCTTTTTTAAATAATAGCGCGAAGATGATAAAGACCACACCCGCGAAAATGGCAGGGAAGACCCAAACCGAATTCCATAAGTGATTTCCATCTGTCAACACGTTGGCGTCTGTCACCTTTCCGGCTACGAAGAACCCGATCAACATTCCCACGCCATAAGTGGCTAAGGTAATAAGTCCCTGTGCCGCACTTTTATTGTTCTTTTCGGCTTTGCTATCGGTATAAATTTGTCCCGAAACAAAGAAGAAATCATAGCAAATACCGTGAAGCACGATACCGATCACGAGCATAAAGAAGAGCTCGCCTGCATTTCCGTAGGCAAACAATAAATAACGAATGGCCCAGGCCAGCATTCCGAAGAGAATGGTTTTCTTAAAGCCGTATTTTTTGAAAAAGAAAGGTAATAATAACATAAACAGCACCTCCGAAATTTGACCTCCTGATGCCCAAGCTGTTGAGTTTTCAACGCCGGATTCGGTAAGAAACGGACTCAAATTTTGATAATAAAAAGCGAGCGGAATACAGATAAGGACGGAAGAGATAAAAAAGACGAGGAAGTTTCGGTCTTTCAACAAATTCAATGCGTCTAATCCTAAGATCTGCGAGATACTTACTTTCTCCCCTTTTTTGGTGGTGGGTGGTGTCTTCGGAAGGAAAAAACTAAACAATCCTAATATTCCGGAAGCCACCGCCGTCATCGTAAAGGTATTTACAAGCATTCCGTCGGCGATGTTGTCGATCGAGTCCCACTGAAACGCAAAACTGATCATTAAACCGGCGACAATCCATCCGATGGTTCCCCAAACGCGAATAAACGGAAACTCTTTCGCAGGATCTTTCATTTGGTTAAACGATACCGAATTCACCAAGGCCAAGGTAGGCATGTAGGCGATCATGTATCCTAGCACATATGGGTAGAACACATTAAAATCGGTAGCTTGCGACATTTGATACATTAAAAAGGCACCTACAAGATGTAGGATGGCCAAGATCCGTTCCGCATTAAAAAACCGATCGGCTATAAGTCCGATAATAAACGGCGCAATAATAGCGCCCCAGGATTGGGTTGAAAAGGCCATGGCGGTCTCAGCTCCCGAAGCGTTCAGATTATTTCCTAAAAAGGTTCCAAGGGTAACAAACCATCCCCCCCAAATAAAAAATTCGAGGAACATCATAATGGAAAGTTGGATGCGGGTAAGTGCTTTCATAATTTATTCAGTAAGGTTGGCAGCTGCGTTAACTAGCAGTTCTTTGGTTTTATTAATTCCTGAAACGGGATCTAATTCGCTTCCCTCATATTCAATTCCGATAAAGCCCGTGTAGCCGGCGTCTTTTACGATCTGTAACATACGTTCATAATCGATAGTGGTTTCTTCGCCTTCGGTATTAAAGGCATACGATTTTGCGGAAACGGCTTTCGCATCCGGCATTAATTCTTCCACTCCTTTATACTTATCATATTCTTCCACGCAGGGTGCTCCCCAGCGCGCTCCGCCTTCACGTTTCAAACAAAAATTACCAAAATCGGGCAAGGTGCCAACATTGGTCATATTCACTTCGTTCATAACTTCGGCTACTAAAGAGGCATCACTTGAGAGTCCGCCGTGATTTTCCACGATAACATTTACCCCTTTAGGAGCCGCATAGGCTCCCAAGGCTTTTAAAGAGCGGACGGAATTTTGTTTCCAAGCTTCAGGATCTTCTTCTCCAAAGAGATTGATACGAATAGAGTGACAGCCTAAGGCTTCGGCAGCATCGATCCACAATTTATGATTGTTGATAGCATCTCTGGTTTGATTGCGATCGTTGAACGCCAAATCACCTTCTGCATCGATCATAATTATAAGGTCTTCCACATTGTGGGTTGCCGCTTCGCGATTTAATTTAGCGACTAAAGAGTCCATAGCCACTTTTTTATTGTCGAATGTTTCTAAGAAGGGAATGTACAACTGACTCACATATTCAATTCCTTCGAAGCCTAATTCCTTTGCTTTGGCGGCGAAGGAAAAAGGATCCATTTCACCATTTCTGATGGGTTCATTAAGCGACCATTGGGCCAATGAAATCTTGAAAAAGGGATCGGCAGGTGGGGTAACCTCAGAGATTTCTTCTACAATTTTCTCGGTTTTATCAGTCTGATCTTTACAAGAATAGATCCCGATACAACAAAGTAGTAGCAGCGTGATATATTTTTTCATAGGGAGATAAGGTTTACGTATGGGTTGATTTTTGTGTTTTGATTCACTCCAAAAGTGAGTCCTCTAAGGTATGTTTTTTTTACGTGTAAGCTAAGAGATTTCACGTTCTACTGCGGTATTCGCAAGCGAAAACGTTTTCGGCTGATAATCTTCTTTTTTTAAGAGTTGTTTTTTGTGTAATCGAAAAAATTAATAGAAATTACACAGTCCTAATTTACGATAGGAGTAACTAACACATTAAAAATAAAAGAGTTAACATGGCAAACCAAAATGAAATCTATGATGCCATCGTAGTGGGTTCCGGAATCAGTGGCGGATGGGCTGCAAAGGAACTTTGTGAAAACGGTCTGAAGACTTTGGTGTTGGAACGAGGAAGAATGGTGAAGCATATTGAAGATTATCCCACCGCAAATCTCGACCCATGGGATTTTGAATTTAAAGGAAATCTCCCCAAAGAAGAGCAAGCCAAACAATTAAAGCAAGGCCGTACGGGATATACCACCGCAGAACCACACCGGCACTTTTTTGTGAATGACCTTGTCCATCCCTATAATGAAACGAAGCGATTCGACTGGATGCGTGGATATCACGTTGGAGGGCGCTCTCTTATGTGGGGACGACAAAGCTATCGCTTGAGTGATTACGATTTTGAGGCCAACAAGAAGGAGGGTATTGCCGTAGATTGGCCGGTTCGGTATAAAGATATTTCACCATGGTATGATAAGGTGGAAGAATATATTGGTATCAGTGGAGAATCTTTGGGACTGGATGTGCTGCCGGATGGTATTTTTTCACCACCGATGGAATTGAACTGTGTGGAAACCGATTTAAAAGAAAAAATTGCTGAAAATTATGATGATGGACGCTTACTAACGATTGGTCGTGTTGCACATATTACAGGAAACAAAGCACATGAAGGACGGTCTAATTGTCAATTCCGAAACCGTTGTATGCGTGGTTGTCCATTTGGTGCGTATTTTAGTAGTAACTCTTCTACACTTCCGGCTGCAGAACGCACCGGAAACCTGACATTACGCCCCAATTCTATCGTGCATGAAGTAATGTATGACGATGCCACGGGAAAAGCCACCGGCGTTAAAGTCATTGATCGGGAGACCAATGAGAAAATGGAGTTCAAAGCGAAAGTGATCTTTTTATGTGCTTCGGCTATTGCCACTGCAGGAATTTTGATGCAATCGAAGAGCGATCGCTTCCCGAATGGAATGGGGAACGACAGCGGAGAACTAGGCAGAAATATTATGGACCATCACTTTAAAGCAGGAGCAACTGCTAAAGTAGATGGCTTTACCGATAAATATTATAAAGGACGCCGACCGAACGGAATCTATATTCCTCGTTTTAGAAATATCGGTGGAAAGACAGACGCTCCTAACTTTAAACGTGGGTACGGCTACCAAGGAGGTGCCAGTCGCGGGAACTGGGAAGAGTCGATTGCCGAGTTGGGCTACGGAAAAGAACTCAAGAAAAAAGTGACAGAACCGGGAGGTTGGACCATTGGATTGATGGGCTTCGGAGAGTGTCTACCGTATCATGAAAACAAAATGACCCTTGATTATGATAAGTTAGATCAATGGGGCTTGCCTACATATACGTTTGATGCCGAATGGAAAGAAAACGAATGGGAAATGCGAAAGGACATGGTCTCTCAAGCGATGGATATGTTAACTAAAGCCGGATTTAAAGACGTACAACCTTGGGATGATCCCGGAGCGCCCGGATTAGGAATTCACGAAATGGGTACAGCCCGAATGGGGAACGACCCTAAAACATCGGTTTGTAATAAAAACAACCAACTCCATGCAGTCCCTAATGTGTACTGTACCGACGGTTCCTTCATGACCTCAGCGAGTTGCGTCAACCCGTCCTTGACCTATATGGCTTTTTCAGCGCGTGCAGCCAATCATGCCGCCGAACAACTTAAAAAAGAAGCGTAAGATGGATAGAAGACAAGCATTAAAGAATATTGGAATGGGAGCCGGCTTTTTGGTCGCAACGCCCACCATCATGAGCTTATTGCAAAGCTGTGAGAACGAACCTGAGTTCAACACAGTGTTTATCGCCAAAAATGAAGGACATGCTTTGAGACATATTGTCGATCTGATCATTCCTTCAGATGATACAATGCCCGGCGCGGTAGACGTAGGGGTACATAGCTTTATCGATTCTTTCTGGAATTCCGTAATTCCGGAGGAACAACAAGAACATGTCCGCATTGGCTTTAGAAAATTAAGTGAAAAATTCCGAAGCACTTTCGATAAAGAATTAGAAAAAGGCGATGCCGAAGAATACGACCAATTGCTACAAGAATATTTATTAGCAGACAAAGGTACCCAAGAAGGATTTCAAGAAGAAATGGGCAATTTCTATATTGCGTTTGCACAGGACCCTACAGTGGAGCCTGATGTAGACGCCAGTGTGTATAGTTTGCTTTCAAACATACGTGGATCTGCCATTTGGGCATGGAAGAACAGTGAGGAAATTGGTGAGAACGTGTTGTGGTACGATCCCGTACCCGGACAACAACGCGGTTGCATTACCTCTGGAGAAGCCGGATTTGAAGGAAAAGCGATGTCACTTTAAGAATATCACATGAACAGACGATCATTCATACAAAAGGGAGCCCTAGCGGGTTCCTTTTTTACATTAGCACCCACATTATTAGCACATAACTTTCGGGAACAAACGATTTCTCAAAAGCATCAATTCCATCTTCACTACGCGCCGCATATCGGGATGTTTAAAGCCCATGCGGGGGAAGACGTTGTCGCGCAACTGGAGTTTATGGCTTCGGAAGGATTTACCGCCTTCGAAGATAACGAAATGGCACAGCGGCCTATTGCTGAACAAGAACGCATGGCGGCTGCTATAAAGCGGCTCAACCTAACCATGGGAGTCTTTGTTGCTCATAAGATTTATTGGAGTGAACCGAATCTTACCAGTGGTAAAGCTGAGTGGCGCCAAGAATTTCTGAAGGATATTCAAGCATCTGTAGCGGTTGCAAAACGCGTGGGTGCGAAATGGATGACGGTGGTTCCGGGACATGTGGATCTTCACTTGAATAATGCGTATCAAACGGCAAATGTCGTGGAAAGTTTGAAACAAGCGGCGGCTATTTTAGAGCCTCACGGACTCATTATGGTCTTAGAACCGCTAAACTTTAGAAATCACCCGGGGCAATTTTTAAAGGAATCACCACAGGCCTATCAAATTTGCAAAGCGGTTGATAGTCCGTCTTGTAAGATTCTTTATGATGTGTATCACCAACAGATCCAAGAGGGAAATTTAATTCCTAATATAGAAGCCTGTTGGGATGAAATTGCCTATGTTCAAGTGGGGGATAACCCGGGGCGTAAGGAACCCACTACCGGAGAAATCAATTATAGAAATGTGTTCAAGTATTTACATGAAAAGGGCTATAAAGGGGTCATTGGAATGGAACACGGAAATTCTCAAGAAGGAAAAATAGGAGAACAAGCTGTGATTGACGCCTACAAATATGTCGATGCTTTTTAAAAAACATCGACATGCTGTGTAACTTTTTGTAATGAAGGAAAGGTTTCTTATTCTACGATAAACTTCCCTTTCATAAGTGCGGCATGCCCGGGAAAACTACAGATAAAATCGTACGTACCGGCTTCAGGGGCATCAAAAGTGATGGAGGTAGATTGCCCACCACCGATCATTTCGGTATGAACGATCACATTGGCTCCACCTTCTGGAATCCAATCTTCGTCTTGACCGGCTTCGCTTGCTTTTATGGCAAATTCTGTGATATCGGTTCCTTGTTTTAATAATACAAAATTGTGGCCCATCACGAGCTTATCCATTTTGCCCACATGACGAAAATTAAGCGTTACTTTTTGCCCGGCTTTTACTTTTATTTCATTCTTATCGAATTTCATTAGGTCATTTCCGGTAAGTCCGATGGTTACGCTATTGGCATCTTTTTTCTTGGTTTCTTTTTTACCGCCAATAGTGATAGCGTTATCATCTTTTTTTTCGTTATTGTCGCCACAGCTCATAAGAATTGAAGCGGTCAATATAGCGAAGAGATACATTTTAAATTTCATACATGTTTTCTAAGGGTTCAACTAAAAATTGATATGTTCTTTGCTCATTGTAGTACACATTTTTAGGGCTATAAAAGCCCACGTGCCCACCATAAAACGGAGTTTCAAGATAGATGTTTTTTGATTGGGATGCAAGTGCTACGGGGTAACAATTTTTGGAAAGAAATGTGTCATTTTGGGCGTTTAAAATGTAGACGGGATGTTTTATCTGCGCAAGATAATGCATGCTACTACTTTTCTTGTAATACGCCATGGCATTGGCAAATCCATGTGCTGGTGCGGTGTAATATTCGTCAAAGTCGATCAAACTCTTAATCCTACGGGAAGAAATTCCTACTCGTTCTGGAAATGCCTGTTGTTTCTGACGGTATTTTTTCCGAAGGTATTTCAGAAAAGTTTGCCGATACACTATATTATGAAATTGATTCAACGCCTGTAAAGAGCCGTGAAGGTCAAGGGGTGTTGAAATGGCTGCTGCTCTGTGGAGTTCATTAGGAAGGGATCTACCTTCCCCCAAATACTTCAACACCATGTTGCCGCCCAGACTAAAACCTACGAGCGATAACCGTCTGTAACTGTTTGTCGATAAAAGATGTTGAACAACAAAATGAAGGTCTTCCGTTTTTCCGGCGTTATACGACTCGTAGCGGTTGTTCGGAATTCCGCTGCAACCCCGAAAATTGAGTGCAGCCACATCCAATCCTTGCTGCACAAGATATCGGGCTTGCCCTTGAATGTAGGGGCGTTGCGAATTTCCTTCCAGTCCGTGAAGAAGTACTACCAAATGATCAGATCCATTTTGGGAGAAAATTCGATCAAGATCCATAAAGTCGCCATCCGGAAGTGTTAATCGCTCGCGTTGTTTCGAGCATTTCGGAACGTGTCTAAGTTTAGTGGAATATATCGTAGCAAAATGAGCATTCCGGAATGGGATAGGAGGGCGATATGTAGAAGGCAATAAGGGCATTGGAAGCGATCCTGATAAAAAATTAACAGTATATCACAAAAAAATACAAATTCTTTTTTTGAAACGAATGTTTCAATATATTTGTGTTCTCAAATGTAGAAAAAAATGCCGAGAGCAGTTGAATTTGATAATGCAAAAGTACTGGAGAGTGCTATGGATCTTTTTTGGAAAAAAGGGTACCATGCTACTTCCATGCAAGACCTTACGGAAGCAACCGGACTGAATCGCAGTAGTTTGTACAATACCTTTGGCTGCAAAATGCAGTTGTATCGAACGGCCCTCACACAATACCAAAAACAAAACGGATCTGTATTTCAAAAGGCGTTGATCAAAGCGGGAAATCCACGGGAAGCAATTGAATTGATCTTTGAAGGGTTTCTTAGGGATATTGCGAATGATAAAGAGAAGAAAGGGTGTTTTAATATGAATTGTAAAGCGGAGATGAGTTCAGATCCTGCGATCCGAGATTGGTTAAGTATACAAGAAGAGCAGCATATTTCCTTTTTTGAAGGTTTGATCTCAGACGCTCAAGAACGAGGGTTGATCAACGAACGGCAAGGCGCACGAGAATACGCTTTTTACGTATTTAACACCCTTCAGGGGTTGCGAATGACAGGTATTTTGATACAAGATCAAAAAGTTCTAAAGGCTATAGTTTCAGCAACGTTGCGAACACTAAGATAAATTTTTTTCTCTTAATTTGGAATGAACGTTTCAAAATAAAAAATAAAATAAGTAATCATTTAAACTACAGAATATGCTAAAATTTAATGGAAAAACAGTCGTTATCACTGGCGGAACCAGTGGCATTGGAAAAGCAACTGCAAAAGCATTTCTCGACGAAGGTGCTACGGTGATCATTACCAGCAGAAAACAAGCAAATATTGACGCTACAATTGATGAATTAGGTGGAAATATTTCCGGTTTCGTAAGTAACGCCGGTAATTTTCGAGACTTACAAGCGTTTCGTGAGAACTTACAAAAACACACGCACACCGTAGATGTACTTTTTGTCAATGCAGGTTTTGGTAGGTTTCATAGTTTGGAGGAAACCACGGAAGAAGCATTTGATGCACAATTCAATGCACTGGCCAAAGGAGGGTATTTTACCGTACAACAAACGGTTCCCTTGTTAACCAAAGGAAGTTCTGTGATCTTAAATACCAGTGTTGTCACAGACATGGCGATGCCGGGAGCAAGTGTGTATGGTGCTGCCAAAAGCGCTGTGAAATACTTCACGAAGAGCTTTGCCAACGAACTCAAGGAACAACACATTCGTGTAAATGCTGTAAGCCCCGGTCCCATAGGAACAAACTTTTTCAACGAGGCAGGTCTTGCAGAGGAGGAACAGGAAACTATGGCAGCACAGATCTTGTCGAAAGTACCTATGAACCGATTTGGAGAGCCTTCTGAAATTGCCAAAACGGTTATTTTTTTAGCTAGCGAAGATGCTAGCTTTATAACCGGACACGAAATTCAAGTGGATGGAGGAATTGTTCAAGTATAAAAAGTGTACCACATCCGGGAGAAGTTCCCGGATTTTTTTGGCTAGCTAGATACCAATCGGTATCTTTGTATTATGAGAGATCCCGAAAATACAAGAAAGACCATACTGCTGGAGAGCGCCAATCTCTTTAATACTCAAGGGTATAAGGCAACCTCTATTAGTGATATTACCAAAGCAACGGGTTTCACAAAGGGTGCGATATACAGACATTTTGAAAGTAAAGCAGACCTTGAAAAGCATGCCTTGCAGCGGCTTTCTTCTATGATGTTCGAGCATTTAGGAGTTTCTATTAAAGCGGCTCCAGATTTTGAGCAAAAGTTTGAGGCTATCTTTTCTTTTTTTGAACAATACATGGAGTCTCCTTTTTATGAAGGAGGATGCCCTTTGATGAATGCGGCTGTGGAAGTGGATGACGGACTTCCTGAACTGCGGGCTCAAGCACAAACGATCTTAAACAAACTGAAAAATTCAGTGCGCACCTTAGTTGTTAATGGTATCGAAAATGGCCAAGTAGGAGCAGATATTGACACGGAAGCCTTTGTCCATATTGTTATCGCAAGTTTAGAGGGCGGGATCATGATGAGCAAATTAGAAGGAAAACGATATCCGATACAATTAGTAATTGAACATTTACGGACCGTAGTGTCTGCACAAATAAAATCAGAATGAAAAAATTAGTTCCAAAATTTCTCGGAAGCATTATTAATGCGACTACAGCTGTATTTCCTAATTGGAGTCGGGAGCAAGCATTTCGATTGCTGTGTCGCGTTAAGCGTGTGCCGGTTTCGGAGGAAGGTCGTGTATTTCTGGAGACAGCCGAAACACAGAGAATTCCGTCGAAATGGATCGATAGTACGCTACATCGTTGGGGAAATGGCCCGAAGAATATTCTTTTCCTTCACGGTTGGATGAGTTATTCCTACCGTTGGAAGCCTTACATTGAAGCGCTAGACCTTAATGAGTATACCGTTTATGCATTAGATGCTCCGGGACACGGACTTTCTGAAGGAAACTCTTTGCACATTGAAATGTATCGGGAGGCTACCGAGCATGCTATTGAACGTATCGGGACCGTAGAAACTTTGGTAGCACATTCGTTAGGAAGTTTAGTGGCTGCGTACTTACGACTCGATCAACCCAACATTGCCGTAGCACGCTACATCATCATGGGAGCCCCTTCGGGATTGGATGCAATCTTTGACTATTTTCAGGATATTGTAGGCCTTTCGGAAAAAGCCTTAGAGAATTTATATCGTAAAGTGGCTACCATTCTAACCCTTCCGAAGGAACTGATACAAATGAAACATTTCTTTGAAGAAGTATCACAACCTGTTTGGGTTATTCATGAAAGATTGGATACTATTACGCCTTTTGCGCCCATTGAAGAAGCCCTTCCGAAGAGAGAAAATATAAAAACCTTTATTACGGAAGGCCAGGATCACAATTTGAAGTCGGCTGAAACACGAGAAAAGATCTTAGAACTCTTACGAACCCCAATCCAAAAAGAAGAAACGATATGTATCTAAAAGAATTTGAAGTACGGTGGAGCGACGTAGACGCCAACCGACATTTGGCGAACAGCGCTTATATCAACTTTATGAGTCATACCCGCATGAGCTACCTCAATGAGATGGGACTAGACCAGCGCCACATGGTAGCCCATAATATTGGTCCTGTGGTGTTTTACGAGCATGTGTATTATTTTAAGGAAGTTTTCCCGGGAAGGCCGGTACGTGTTTCTCTAGAGATTACGGGTCTGAGCGAAGACGGAATGTACTTTGAATTTGCACATAATTTCTACGATCAAAAAGGAAACAACGTCGCGCATTGCGAAATGATGGGCGCTTGGATCGATCTGAAAACACGAAAACTTACAGGATTGCCTGATGACATCTTGCAAACGTTTCTGAAGGGAGAGCGAAGTGCAGACTTCAGAACATTAACCAAAGAAGATACCCGAAAATACGGCAAAACCCCGAAACCTCTTTCAGAATAGCGATTGAAACCGCTACTCTTCCTGCATGTCGTAAAAGAATTGTTCTTTAACGATCTTACCATCTTGTACCTCATAGACGGCAATTTCTGACATCTGACTGCGTTGTCCGCTGGGTTTGTGCGTGGTATCCATATCAAATTTTACACTAAACCAATTGTCGGCTACGGTAGGGTCACTTGCAGAACTGCTGTGGACCTCAAAATTTTCTTCCCACCATTCTCCTTTTTTCTGAACGGCTTCCATTCCTTCAACTTTTGGATTTTCGCCACCCGGCTCTATACTCACAATGGTTGGACTGTACAGTTCTTGGTAGCATCGTTGCCATTCGCCTTGATTGCACCAATTCACTAGTTTTTCAGCTATTTCTTGCGTTTTCATAGTACTCGTAGTTAAAGTAGAAAGATACAGATAAAAAGCATATTGTGTGTTACTAAATAGTTGTTCTTCATTACGTTGAGATAACAATCATTTAAATACTCTATCTTTAGAGAAACTAACGACGCTTGATCAAATTTTTCAGAAAGATCCGCCTACGACTTATCGCAGAACATCGTTTTCGTAAATATCTGCTTTCCGCTATTGGCGAGATTGCGTTAGTGGTACTTGGAATTCTCATTGCATTAGGGGTTAATAATTGGAATTTAAAACGTATTGACAGCAAGAAGGAACAACAACTCATAGCTAAGCTCATTACACAAACCACTATCAATCAAGAAAAAGTAACGGAAGAAATCGAATTCTATCACTATGTGGAGACCACTTCAGACAGTATCCTTGCGGTTTTCAAAACTAAAAATGTAAGGATATCACAAGAGGATGTAACCGCATTGTTGAGTGTATTGACGTTTGACTATCATTTAAACCTTGATATGACAATCCTTACGGAAGCCACCGAAAACGCTACACTTACACTGCTAGATCGAGATGAGTTGCGCGAAGCCATCTACGATTTTAAAAATGCGAACGATCTCTTTATGCAGCGAGAAACCATCATCAACGAAGACCTTCAAAACCATTTCATGGGCTATTTGTACGAGCACTACAACTTTGCTCGATACTTTTCCGGGTATGAGTATTTGATTTCGGAAGATGCAGAACAATCTACCACTGAGATCACTGAAAGTCTATTTTTCAAGAACTATATTGTGATACGGAAATTGTATTTGGAAGAGTTGATTGAAAACATAGAAACGCTACGATTAAAATTAATTCAACTTCAGAAGCTATTGTATGAAGAGAAAAATACTTCTTCTTCCAACCGATGAACAACCGGTTATTTTTTCTGTGTTTTCTTTCGCGTGGAAAGAAATACTCCGGCGAATATCAAGGCTGCGGCCGCGATTCTTAAGGGTGTTAGTTTGTCTGCTCCCAGCATAATGGCAAATAAGGTGGCTAAAACCGGCTGTAAATAAATAAAGGCGCCAATCGTGGACGGGCTCAAGACTTTCAGGGCATAAATATTGAAAAGGTAGGTGAGCACCGTAGTACCCGCAACGACGAAGATCATTTTCCAGATGGCGTCAAACTCTAAGGACAGCCAAGCCACTTCAGAGAACTGAGACCACCCAATGGGCAGGTTGATAACCACAGCTAGTAAAAAGAAGACTTTCATTAAAGTAATGCTACTGTATTTGGCGACTAAAGGCTTTACGAGAATGAGGTACAAGGCATAAGAAGAAGCATTCACGATGAAAAGAATGTTTCCTAACGGAATGTTGGGGGCATCTGGCTGCGCTTCGGCTCCAAAAAGAATGAGAAGCAATGCACCTGCGAGTCCGATGCCAATTCCTGTGACCTTAATCCAACTAATACGTTCTTTCAGTAAAAAGGCAGATAGTATCAATAGCAATACCGGCGTTAATGTGATTACTACCGAACTATTGATGGGCGTTGACAGTTGAAGCCCTTTGAAGAACATGTTCATGTTTAAGACCATTCCAAAGATGGCACAGGCCAAAATGCGCCAACCATCAGCCTTCTCGATCTTTTCCGAAGGATAAAAAAAACTGATCCCCCAGAATAATAGGGCGGCTCCGCTTACGCGCAACAAGATAAAGCCGTAGGGGCCAATAACATGCGGCATCAAGCCCTTCGCCAGACTGTGATTGAGTCCGTAGATAGCACTGGCAGCAGTAGCAGCGAGGAGTGCTAACGCTCGGGCATTCATGGATTACTTATTATGATGGATAGATTCTTTTGCAGCGGCCACAGTTTTTTTGCTGTTTCCTATAAAGATCTCATCATTGTTGACGATGACGGGTCGCTTTAAAAAAGTATAATGTTCTAAAATGAGGTTCTTATAATCTTCGTCAAGCAGTTTTTCGTCTTTCAAGTTTCGCTTTTTGTATAATTGGGCGCGTCTGCTAAAGAGGGCTTCGTAACTCCCGGCGAGATTGTAGAGTTCTTCCAACTCTTCGTCTGTGATACCTTCTGTCTTGATATTTTGCTTTATAAATGATTGAGGCAGTTCAATTTCTTTCAAAATACGTTTGCAGGTATCACAACTATCTAAATAATATACTTTTTTCATAATGAGGATCTTGATATGTAAGGTTGTAGGTCCTTCCAAGGAAGTTCTAAGGTAATAGCTCCTTCTGCATAACTGGCAATCTCATAAGGATTGTAGATCATAAGAATACCTTCTTCGGTAAGTCCGATGCTTTCAGAAATGTAGAAGGTGTCATTTTCAAACCAAAAGCCATTCGCATTGATAGCCCCTTGTAAGGGGATTTCATATTGCTTTCGAAATTCGGTTTCAACAAACTGCTGAAATGCTTCCCAATCGGAAATCACGTCCTTGAACCGTAACGCGGTCTCTGTTTCTTTATCGAATAATAGAAAAGAAGTGCTCCCGTAGCCATGCGCGCCTCCGGTGTAGGTATATTGTGTGGTTTCCAGCGAAAGGTATTGTTCATCTTGAAAGCTTTCAGAAATTGTTGCTTCAACTTCATAGGCAGCGGGCATATCAGGGAATTCTGCAAGATGCATGCGATACGTATCTATAAATTCTTTTGAAGCTTCTGAAACGGTGGTAGCGGTTATGGGCTGGTCAGGATCACCAATATGAAGCGCGCGTATCAGAAATTGATGTACGCTGTCATTGATCTCCGTTGCAAATGACACTTTTCCCTTAGCTTCTATATAATTCAAACGTATTTCCGGGCAGGCCGTCGTCTCACATTCAGCCAATTCTTGTTCTGAGAATGTTTGTTGCTGAAAACTGAGTGCTGTCTTTTCAGCACAGTTTACCACCAAAAGACATAGTAGTGATGTAATGATTGTTCGTTGAATCATACGTTAAAAATACAACAGAATTCACATTCAGAAAGGATTATAGTACTTTTGTTCTAGGAAAAAAATAGAAGACAGATTTTATGAAATTTAACACGAAAACTATTCACGGAGGTCAGCATGATGTAGATCCCGCCTATGGCGCGGTAATGCCTCCTATTTATCAAGTAAGTACCTATTCGCAAAGTACGCCCGGAGGGCACAAAGGGTTTGAATATTCCCGAAGCGGAAATCCTACTCGAGCAGCGTTGGAGCGAGCCTTGGCGAGTATAGAAAATGGGCAATACGGATTGGCATTTGGGAGCGGACTGGCAGCAATCGATGCCGTCATTAAAACCTTACAACCCGGAGATGAAGTGGTGTCTACAAACGATCTATATGGAGGGACCTACCGCTTGTTTACTCAGGTATTTGAAGGATTTGGAATAAAGTTCCATTTCATCGGAATGGAGAATGCAGATAGTATTGAACAGTACATCAACGAAAACACCAAGATGATTTGGGTGGAGACGCCTACCAACCCTATGATGAATATCATCGATATCAAAGCATGTGCGGCAGTTGCTAAAAAACATAATGTGCTCCTAGCGGTAGACAATACTTTTGCGACTCCCTACCTGCAGCAACCGTTAGATTTAGGTGCAGATATCGTAATGCATAGTGCAACAAAATATTTAGGCGGCCATAGTGATGTGGTAATGGGAGCGTTGATCGTAAATGATAAGACCTTGGCTGAAAAATTATATTTTATTCAAAATGCAAGTGGCGCCATTTGTGGCCCACAAGACAGCTTTCTGATGCTGCGCGGTTTGAAAACGTTACATGTGCGTATGCAGCGTCATTGTGAAAATGGGAAGGCGGTCGCCGAATACTTAGCCAATCATCCTAAAATTGAAAGCGTGTATTGGCCGGGCTTATCCACACATCCAAATCACGAGGTTGCCAAAGCGCAGATGAAAGATTATGGTGGAATGATCTCCTTCGTAACCAAAGGGAATGATTATGAGGAAGCCATTAAGATCGTTGAGAATCTAAACGTATTTACCTTAGCGGAAAGTCTTGGCGGAGTAGAAAGTTTGGCCGGACACCCGGCGAGCATGACCCATGCCAGTATTCCTAAGGAGGAACGTGAAAAAACGGGAGTGGTGGATTCTTTGATTCGTTTAAGCGTTGGTATTGAAGACGCTGAAGATCTTATAGCAGATCTAAAACAAGCCATAGGATAGACCAACTAACCTAAAAACAAAAAAAGCGCTTTTAAAGAAAAGCGCTTTTTTTGTTAGTTATTATAAAAAGATCAATCTAAGTAATGAATATAACCAAAATTGATCCAGAATTGCCAGTCGTTGGCCTTGTTCTCAGGTACGTCTGGGTTCAATCCATCCACCCAATTCGAAAGGTAGTAGGTCCATCGAGCATCTAACATCAGGTCGCTTACGGGCCCTAATTTATAGCGAGTACCTAAGCTCATTACAATAGCCCAAGTAGAATCAGAATCTTGTTGAAAAGAATCAAAATACTTCGCCGGAACGGTTTCAGGATTAAAAATTTCGTTTCCATCGCCATCGGTTCCAAGAACCAAATCCCCTAATTCAGAGTACACTTCAGGGTCGTAATTTACCCAGTGCGCTCCTAAGCTGGCGAAAGGAGCCAGTTTAAACCCTCCGGCTGCGTAATCACGAATGCTTAAGGGGAAATATTCTAATTGCGCTCCTAGCTCTATCACGCGGGTCGAACCTTTCATGGCACGAAGTTGATTGGCGGTAATCGATTCACGATCAGGGTCTACCCATTCTCCGAAATGTTCAAAATTCGTTTTGTGGTAGTCCAACTCAGAGCGGATCTTGAAGTGATCGTTAAAATAGGTATCCCTAGTGTAGCAGTTACAATCCGCCCGATACGAGAAGTTTATGTAATGTACAAGTCCTATTCCAATACCAACATTTCCTGCATTGGTTTCAAAGTCATACCGTTGCCCATAATCGGAGTAGAACACCACAGGACCGGTAATAACCCCTATTTCATGAGAAAAGCCAAATTGGCTATGCAGGTCCTGCTTGGCAAATGCAAGGAGGAGAAATACCAATAGCAAATTCCTGGTATTCATGGTAAAAATGATTAATTTGAGACGAGACAAATATATAAAAACATATCTAACAGCGAAATATAATGCAGAAATTAAGTGTTTTTAAATTGTTTTTTTCATTCTTAATTTTCGCATAACCCTTATATTTGCACCCAAAACGAAAACGTTTTCAGAAGCCATAAAAAGGGCTGTCTTGAATATAGTATAACTCTTTTCTGAAACGAATCGTATACGAACCTTAATTTTACTAATACCTATAAATTTTAACTCGTGAAGCAAAGTATCAAAGATTTTATCGCTTCGGTGGCCGACCGAAACCCTAATGAACCAGAGTTCATGCAAGCGGTAACCGAGGTGGCCGAAACCGTGATTCCATTTATTGAAAAGAACGAAAAATACCAGGATAAACAATTGTTGGAACGTATGGTCGAACCCGAACGAACCATTATGTTTCGGGTGCCTTGGACCGATGATTCTGGTGCCATTCATGTAAATAGAGGCTATCGCGTAGAATTCAATTCAGCCATTGGACCCTACAAGGGCGGACTTCGGTTTCATCCTAGTGTGAATTTGAGTATTCTCAAATTCCTTGGATTTGAGCAGGTATTTAAAAATAGCTTGACCACGCTCCCTATGGGTGGAGGAAAAGGAGGTAGCGATTTTAATCCAAAAGGAAAGAGTGATGCTGAGGTCATGCGATTCTGTCAAAGTTTTATGACAGAATTGGCACGCCATATTGGTCCCGATACAGACGTGCCGGCCGGTGATATTGGTGTTGGCGGGCGCGAGATAGGATATATGTTCGGTCAGTATAAGAGGCTACGGAATGAATTTACCGGAGTTTTGACCGGAAAAGGCCGTAGTTATGGAGGTTCTTTGATGCGACCAGAAGCTACCGGATACGGGAACGTATACTTTGCACAGAATATGTTAGAAACACAAGGAGAAAGCTTTAAAGGAAAGACCGTAGTGATTTCCGGTTCTGGAAACGTGGCCCAATTTGCTGCCGAAAAAGCGATCGAACTAGGAGGTAAAGTAGTAACGATGTCTGATTCTTCCGGATATATTTACGATGCTGAAGGTATCAGTAATGAAAAATTGACGTTTGTAATGGACCTGAAGAACAATCGTCGCGGGCGTATTAAAGAATACGTAGATAAATATCCTAGTGCCAAATATCACGAAGGAGCGCGTCCATGGCAAGAAACATGCGACATTGCGCTGCCCTGTGCCACCCAGAACGAATTGAACGGAGAGGAAGCAAAAGTTTTGGTAGACAATGGATGTATGTGTGTAAGTGAAGGGGCAAATATGCCTTGTACGCCTGAAGCGATTGAGGTCTTCCAAAAGGCAAAGATCTTGTTCTCACCAGGGAAAGCTTCCAATGCAGGAGGTGTGGCGACATCCGGATTGGAAATGTCACAAAACTCTTTACGCTTGAGTTGGACCGCGGCTGAGGTAGATCAAAAACTGCACAGTATTATGAACGATATCCATGCGGCTTGTGTTACCTACGGAAAAGACGGAGATGGTTACGTAGATTACGTAAAAGGCGCAAATATTGCCGGTTTCGTAAAAGTAGCCGATGCGATGCTCGCCCAGGGTGTGGTATAAAAACCAAAATGAAAATAGATAGAAAGGCTTCCGAAAGGAAGCCTTTTTTATTGCTTCGTTGCGGCAATAAATAGTATTTTAGCTTGTTATAGTAGCAACGTTATTAATCATATGAAACCCTTTATTTGTATTCTTTTAGTGTTGGGAACGCTTCGCGTTTCAGCTCAGAATTTTGAAGATACATGGTCCGATTTTTTTTCTTACGTGACCGTTAAAGATATTGTTGTTGGAAATGACCGAGTATATGCAGCGTCAACCAACGCCGTATTTACGTATGATTTAAGTACTCAAGAGTTAGAAACACTCTCTACGATAAACGGTTTGTCAGGAGATCAAATCTCCACCATTTACTACAGCCAAAATTTTAATGTGTTACTTATTGGCTATGAAAACGGACTCATAGAAGTGGTTATGGATGGAGAAGAAAACATTTTGACCGTAGTTGATATTGTAGATAAGCCAAGCATTCCGCCAGATAAAAAGCGCATCAATCAATTTAATGAATACAATGGATCTGTGTACATCAGTACCGAGTATGGTATTTCGGTCTATGATCTGGAAGCACTAGAATTTGGAGATAGCTATTTTATCGGCCCCTTAGGGTCCCAAATAAATATTGCGCAAACCGCCGTTGTTCCTCCTTTTATCTATGCGGCGTCTACCGAAGGAGGTATCTACCAAGCCGAAGTAGAAAACGACAACCTAATTGATTTTGAAGAGTGGACGCAATTGCAAGGAAGTGCCTACTCAGGAGTACAAGAGATTGAGGATCAGGTATATATGTTACGATCCAACAATGCCGTGTTTCGATATACGCCGGGAGCAGGCTTCCAACAAGTTGGGAGCATTCCTCAGGTAGTGGATTTTGAAGCCGTAGGCGGGGCGTTATCTATTACGACGCAGTCGGGAATACAAGCATACGATAGTAATTTTCAATTGTTGGGAAGTGTTAATTCTTTTCCAGATTTTCAGCCTTATGAATTGTTGTCCGGCATCGCATTCAATAATACGTTTTATGTTGGAACGCAATTTCAAGGAATGATCCGGGCTCCCTTTAGCGGTTCAGTAACCGAGCAAATACTTCCTGATGGCCCCATCTTGAACACCCCTTTTGCGATCGACGTAACTCCCGGACAACTTTGGGCCGTCTTTGGAGAAGTCAACGTTACCTTCAATCCCTTCCCGTTAACTTTTCGCGGAGTGAGTAATCTTGTGGAAGACAGTTGGACGAATCTCGAGGTTGAAGAAGTGTTTAATGCGAATGATTTAGTACGGGTAGCGATTAATCCCGATAACACTTCCGAAGTCTATATGACCTCCTTTCAGAAAGGGCTTCTAAAAATTCAGGAACAAACTCCAAGCATTCTCTACAACGAAACAAACAGTCCGCTGGAACTAGCTTTTGATGACCCCGACGCAGGAATTCGCTTGTTTGGGGCGGCTTATGATAACCAAGGAAATTTATGGGTTACACAATCCAGAGTCAATGATGGTCTTATTCGTGTTGCCCCAGGAGATAATTTTTCGAAGATCGATCTCACCAGTATCATTACCGGAGAAAATGAACTAGCGTTTACGGAGGTAAAAATCAATGATCAAGGGTTGGTGTTCTTCGGAACGGCACAAAGTGGCCTCATAGGGTATAATCCTTCCACCGGAGCATTCAATAGTATTTCAGAAGGCACTGGAAGCGGAAACTTACCTTCACCTAATATTCGTGCACTGCAATTTGACAATAGCGGCCGACTTTGGATAGGGACTCTTGAAGGATTGCGCGTATTGTTCAATGTAGGTGGTTTCTTTGATGAAGGCGCCAACACAGATGCACAAGAAATTATCATTCTGGAAGATGGTGTGCCTCAAGAATTGCTTTTTCAACAGTCTATTACCGATATTGAAGTGGATGGAAGTAATAACAAATGGATTGCCACAGCGACCTCCGGAGTCTTTTATTTATCTTCAGATGGGCAAGAAACCCTGTTGCGATTCACTAAAGATAATTCGCCTTTACCTAGCAACAACGTTCAAGATATTGATATTGATGACTTCACGGGACGCGTCTATTTTGCAACGATAAACGGACTCGTAGCGTACGATGGCACCGCAACGGCTCCGCGGGACAATCTTGAAAACGTATATGCATTCCCAAACCCGGTACGTCCCGGTTTTACGGGGAATGTAACCATTGACGGACTCACTTCGAACGCCAACGTCAAAATTACGGATATTGAGGGAAATCTAGTCTTTGAAACTACGAGTGAAGGAGGAAGCGTGCTATGGGATACCACCGCTTTTGGAGAGTACCGTGTGGCATCCGGAGTTTATTTGGTGCTTATTAGTACCGACGATGGTATTGAGACCACCGTTTCCAAAATTATGGTCGTGCGTTAATGGTAGTCACAACGCCTGCAATCGTTCTTACAGCGGTGAAATATTCTGAAGCCGACCTTATTGTAAGTTGCTATACCCTTGAAGCCGGATTGAAGAGTTACCTGCTTCGGAACCTGCTAAAATCGAAACGCGGGAAATTAAAGCCCTCCTATTTTCAACCGCTTACTCAATTAGTTATTGAAGCCATTCATCGCGATAAAGGAACCTTGGAGCGAATTCGTGAAGCGACCATAGGATATCCGTATCAAAGCCTGCATACGGATGTAGTAAAGGGAGCCGTCACATTGTTTTTAGCGGAAGTCTTAAAAAGCAGTATTAAGGAAGAAGAAACCAATCTTCCGTTGTATCAATTTTTAGAACACTCATTGCGGAAACTAGATTCTGAAAATCGCATCGCCAATTTTCCTGTGTGGTTCCTTCTGAAACTTACGGAGTACTTAGGCTGTTACCCAGATTTTTCCGAAGCACGGTTGCCCTATTTCAACATGTTGGAAGGTACGTTTCAAGCGCACGAGCACGGTCTGCATTTAAAATCAAAAGAAGAAATACAAAGTATTCTTTTGTTTCAGCAGCATGAGTGGGAAATGGTGCAGCAACAAAGAATACCCAAACCACAACGCAAAGAAGCACTACGCTGGTTACTGGAATATTACCAATTACATATTGAGAACTTTCGACAACCGAAATCCTTGGAAGTGTTGGGAAGTATTTTCAACTGAAAGAATAACTTTCATGTTACCCTACGGAAATTGTTTAAAGTTTGTATTCGAACCCCATTTGAAAATTTAAAAGCCTATTTGCGGCTTAATATAACTGTGGATTTTCATTTACTGTGAACAATGAGATAGGTATAATGTTTCACATCTATCTTATGAATTGATCAGTTTTTTTATCTTTCCTTTCAGAATCATACTTTCAACTATGAAATTGACCAAATGGATCTCCTTTCTTCTAGGACCTCTTCTTTGCGTAGTAATTTTAGCCTATCCAGGCACTTTAATTCATGAACAGATGGATCCTGTGGTTGCCGTAGCCGTTTGGATGATCATTTGGTGGATCAGTGAAGCAGTGGCCATCCCGGTAACAGCCTTATTGCCTATGGCATTGTTCCCCATTTTTGGTGTGATGGACATCGGAAGTGTCACCGGAAATTATGCAAATCCTATTGTATACCTCTTCTTCGGAGGGTTTGTGATCGCCTTGGCGCTAGAAAAAGTACAATTACACAAACGCATCGCACTTTCTATTCTGAAACTTACCGGAACCCGTGCCAACGGTATCGTTCTCGGTTTTATGCTGGCAACGGCGCTTATGAGTATGTGGATCAGTAATACGGCAAGTACCGTGGTGATGCTGCCCATCGCGGTTTCTGTGATCTCCTTATTAATGAATGATGCAGATGGTTTCACCAAAAAAGATCAAAACTTCGCGTTAACGATCATGTTGGGGATCGCCTTTGCCGCAAATATAGGCGGGATGAGTACGCTCATTGGAACACCTCCCAATAGTGTAATGTTGGCTTTTCTGAATGAGCAATACCAAATTGATATTGGATTCTTTCAGTGGATGAAGTTGGGAGTACCGTTATCGGCGTTGTTATTAGCAATTACATACTTGATGCTCGTCAAGGTGTTCTACCCGAACGGTTTGGGAAATCTGAAAGCTTCCGGAGAGATTATTCAAACAGAATTAGAAAAACTAGGGCCGATGTCCCGAGGAGAAAAAACAGTACTCGCTATTTTTTTGCTCACGGCTATGGCATGGATGCTACGCGGCCCTTTGAATACTTGGTTCCCTAACTTGAATCTCACAGATACCACCATAAGTATGGTCGCCGCTATTGCCATGTTTGTGATTCCTTATGAATGGAAAAATCGAAAGTTTCCTTTAGATTGGGATTATACCTCCAGACTTCCTTGGGGAATATTAGTGCTTTTTGGGGGCGGGCTCGCCCTGGCATCTGGTTTGACGGAAGCCGGTATGATCGATGCCATAGGTACCTTTATTGAAACAAAAACCCATTGGAGTGTTTGGGTAATTACCGCCGTGCTCATAGGAATTATGTTATTTATGACCGAATTAATGAGCAACGTGGCGTTAGTGACCATTTTAGTTCCTTTGGTGGTAGGCATCGCCTTAGGATTAGACGTGCCCATCCTAGAAATGGTTATTCCTGTTACCCTAGCCTCAAGTTGTGCGTTTATGCTTCCCATGGCGACACCGCCCAATGCCATTGTATTTGCCAGCGGACATATTAAAGTGCATGAAATGGCACGAATTGGGGTGTTTTTGAATATCATTGCGATTGGCATATTGATTACGATCGCTTATTATCTAGTGCCAATCATTTTTTAATTAAAAAAGCCCATCAGAAATATTGACGGGCTTTTCTATTACATATCACATAAGAAGGTTATGGGCCATATCTAATGGGTTGTAATTGCTCTCGCTCTGATTCGGTGTACAAACGAGATTTAATAACAAATCGAAGTCCTAGTGGAATTTCCAATGAAAAACTGGCCCCTCTTCCGGGAGTCACATCCAACGTTAGCTGCGTGTGCTGCCAATATTCAAATTGATCTTTTGACATATAGAAATCACATTCGTAGACCTTTCCCATCCAAACATCGTTCTCATTCAGCATCAATTCGCCTTTTTCAAAACACATGGGCGAAGAGCCGTCACAACAACCGCCACTTTGATGAAACATTAGGTCCCCATAACGGTCCCTTAGCTTATCAACGATGTTCTTTGCATCCTCTGATATGGTTACTCTCGGTACGATATTCATATTAAAAGAATCCTAGTGCTTTTTTGTCATAAGAGATCAGCATGTTTTTAGTTTGACGGTAATGATCCAGCATCATCTTATGATTTTCACGGCCAATTCCTGATTTTTTATAACCTCCAAACGGCGCATGAGCAGGGTAGTTGTGATAGCAATTCACCCAAACACGTCCGGCTTTAATCGCTCTTGAAATTTGATATGCTTGATGGGTGTCTCGCGTCCAAACCCCGGCGCCCAAACCATATAACGTGTCGTTTGCAATTTCGATGGCTTCCGCTTCATCTTTAAAGGTGGTTACACATACCACCGGGCCAAAGATCTCCTCCTGAAACACGCGCATTTTGTTATTTCCTTTCAGAATCGTGGGTTTGATATAATATCCGCCTTCCAATCCTTCGTTGTAGGCAGCTTCTCCTCCGGCGAGGACTTCGCACCCCTCTTCTTTGCCGATTTCAATGTAGTTTAAGATCTTTTCGTATTGATCATTCGAGGCTTGCGCACCCATCATGGTTTCAGAATCTAACGGATGGCCGAGTTTAATGGCGTTGGTGCGCTCAATAACGCGTTCCATAAATTTGTCAAAGATGCTTTCTTGAACCAACATACGAGAGGGGCATGTACACACCTCTCCTTGATTTAGGGCGAACATCACAGCGCCTTCGATCGCTTTGTCAAAGAAATCATCATCCGCATCCATCACACTTTCGAAGAATACATTAGGTGATTTTCCACCTAATTCTAAGGTCACCGGAGTGATATTCTTGGAAGCATATTGCATGATCAACTGTCCAGTAGTAGTCTCCCCGGTGAAGGCTACCTTATTAATGCGAGGATTAGAGGCTAAAGGCTTCCCTGCTTCCGGTCCAAAACCATTCACGACGTTCAATACGCCTGCGGGAAGCACCTCTTGAATGAGCTCTAAGAGGATCATAATACCCACAGGAGTTTGCTCGGCGGGTTTAAGCACCACACAGTTTCCTGCCGCAAGTGCCGGGGCCAACTTCCAAGTCGCCATAAGAATTGGAAAGTTCCATGGAATGATTTGTCCTACTACGCCAAGCGGTTCGGGCAAGTTTAGCGAAACAGTAGTAGCATCTAATTCGCTAACGCTACCTTCTTCCGCACGGATCACTCCGGCAAAGTAGCGAAAATGGTCAATAGCCAACGGTAAATCAGCAGCCATGGTCTCACGCAGCGCTTTCCCGTTATCCCAGGTCTCGGCCCGCGCCAAAGCTTCTAGATTTTCTTCCATAATAGCTGCGATCTTCAGCAACATATTACTGCGTTCTGTAGCAGAAGAATTATTCCATTTTGGAGCGGCTTCCCAAGCGGCATCAATGGCTTTTTCGATATCTTCGGCGGTAGACCGTGCTACTTTGGTAAAACTATTACCATCTACCGGTGAGATGTTTTCAAAATATTCTCCTTTCACAGGAGGCGTCCATTTACCACCAATAAAATTATCGTATTGATCTTTGAATTTAGGAATTTCTACCTTCGGTTTGGAAGTGGTTTGTGCAGTGCTCATAATCGTATATTTTAAATTATTATTGAATCGTGGTCTTCTGAAGAAAAGCGGTTCAAGAAACAGACCTTCTCAAAGGTAACCACCGAAATTCAGGAAGTTATGACGCATACTATCAATTTGCTGAACGATACTATCACGCACTGTGAAAATGGTAATTTTTGGCACATATTTGTAGGTATTCGGCAATTATTCCGCTGAGATTTTATGTATCTTGTAATGACGAAGTATTGATTTATGGAACTATCTCCTTCTTTTTTTCAGAATAGAACACTGCAGCAATTAGTAGAGAATCAGACTTCCTATACTTTGAGCCATGCTGCAATGCATGTGTTTGAAACACATGAGCAAGCCGAAAAGGTACTACTTCAGTTTGATCAACCTGTATTGGCGAGTATGCTAGAAGGGAAGAAAGTGATGCATTTGCGAGATCATAATTCCTTTAATTTTCTTCCGGGAGAATCACTAATCCTTCCGAGCGATGAGCTGATGTGTATCGATTTTCCGGAAGCCCAACAAAATGATCCTACACGATGCTTAGCGATGGCTATTTCCGAAGAAAAGATTGCAGATGTGATCACCTTGATGAATGAACGCTTAGTGCGTAGTGAAGATTCCGAAGAATGGAATATGATCGACTATAACTTTCATTTTACCAATGATGTGGGCATCTACCAGATCTTACGCAGGCTATTATTCTTATTTACCGAAAACCACCCGAACAAAGACCTTTTTGTAGATAACATGCTCCAAGAGTTGATCGTTAGGATCTTGCAAACAAATACTAGAAAGATCTATAGTGATAGTGCGCTTCAACTTCAAAATACACACCGACTGGCCTTCGTGATTCAATATATTCGAGATAATCTTCATCAAAACATTACCATTGAAGCATTGAGTAAGAAAGCTTGCATGAGTGAATCTCACTTTCACAGGGTGTTCAAAAATGAGTTGGGGCTGTCTCCTATAGATTTTATAAATGAAGAGCGTATTAAATTGGCTACCAGTTTATTGAAAGACCCTTCTAAAAAAATCAAAGAAGTGTATGTGGCATGTGGTTTTGAGAGTAGATCTTATTTTAATAGAGTCTTTAAACGGAAAAAACACGTCTCTCCGGGAACCTATCAATCAAAGGCCAATCACACCCCTTCTCTCTAAGATTTAGGGTGCAATAATTTATAATAATGGGCATCTTCAATGCCGTGGCAGGGTGCTTTTTTCCAATAGGTAAACCCTAACTTTTCCAACACGCGAATAGAGGCTACATTTTCACGGGCAGCGCGACCAATAATCTCTGCTAAATCCAAGGAGGTAAATCCGTAGTTTAAAACTTCTTTGGCGCTTTCGGTAGCATAGCCTTTGCCCCATTGCTCTTTGTAAAAACGAAATCCTACGTCTACCATACCGTCCTCATGACGTTTCAATCCGCACCACCCAACAAATTGATCGGATTCTTTTTCGACTACAGCCCAGCGACCAAAGCCATGTTTTTTATAGTCTGGGTAATCGATAAGAAACTGTTGTGCTTCGTGTGGCGATTCAAAGGGTGGGTCGCCCGTGTATTTAATCACATCAGGATCGGCATTGAGTAGGTACATCGCGTTGCCATCCATTTCGTTAAATTCTCGAAGCAATAAGCGTGGTGTTTCAAGGAGATAGTCCATTGGAGTTTCGTTGTTAAGTTAAAAATACAAAAATAATTTACAGTTGTAAATGAGTATTAATAATCTATAAAACAAATATTTGTAAAAAGATTATTCATTTTTAAACGTTTATAAACGCAAGTAAATACGTGGCTACCGACTACCACAATTTCGCTGTTGCATCTTTGCCCTGTCGATGATGAAAATCGATAGTATCAATTGTTAAACCTTAAAATTAAATGATTATGAACGCACTTAGAAACAAAGTACAGTTGATTGGTAACTTAGGAAATGATCCGGAAATCGTAACGCTTGATTCCGGGAAGAAACTAGCTAAATTCTCCATGGCCACAAACGAAACGTATAAAAACCAGCAGGGAGAGCGGGTGACCGACACCCAATGGCACAATGTCGTTGCTTGGGGAAAAACGGCTGATCTTGTTGAATCGTATGTCACCAAGGGCAAGGAAATCGCCATTGAAGGTAAACTGACCCATCGCTCTTATGAAGACAAAGAGGGGGTAAAACGCTATTCCACCGAAGTGGTATGCAACGAATTGCTATTGCTCGGAAAGTAATTAGTTTTGATCGAGTAAAGACGACAAATCGTTTTGAAATACGAAAAGGCTACCTTCAGGGTAGCCTTTTCTAATTTAAATTTTGGTATGATCCTCAGAATTTTCATATTTGCAACATCATGAGAACTTTAATGGCACATACAACTCCTTATAAACAGCACTCTTTGCTGTTTATAGACCATGAAATTGATTGGAAAAATCAGTTAATGCGGACGTATTATGTGCAATTTTCAGAAAAATAAAGTATCATTTATATAAAATTGTATGAAGCGTCCAACTATGGGCGCTTTTTTTATGAAGAATATTGACGGTTGTAAAAAACATCAAGTCTTTATCAACTGGTTGGGATGCAGCCAGTTGAGTTTTATTCGCTTTCAAGGGCTTTAGCGGATCAGATGATTATTGTCTAAAATCAACATAAGTATCTGAAAATCAATTAAATAAAATTTATTTTTCTTTGGAAAACTCATTAATTTATTTCAGCTTTGCACCGCATCAAAATCAATAGAGTTATGCTTTATTTATACGAACACCTGGGAAAATCAATGGAAGGTTTTCTTAATCACATCGCTTCAGCATAAATTATTCAATGAATTTTTATCCGAAGCCAGCGTATCGTTTCGGATGAACAATTGAAATTCTCCGTTTCGGTACCGCATCAGTAATTTTTAAATCATACCGAAATGGGAAACATACACAACATCTACTTGATAAAGGCATTGGAAGCCTACCCTTGGGAACTTGAGAAAGCGGTGGAAGCACTTAATTACGCGCTTTCTTATGAACCGGATAATGCAACGGCCCTTGTTCTGATGGCAAAAATCCATGCCGAATATCTTGGTGATTACGAAGTAGCGAAAGAGTTGTTTGAAAAAGCACTTATCAGCGATTTGAATAATCCGAAGATCTATCCGGAGTATATCACTGTGCTTGTTCACGCAGAAGATTTTAAAGAAGCAACAAGACTTATTGAATATGCAATGACGGTTAAAGGCGTAGATCGCGCCGTGATCAAACTTTTGCATGGCCATGTGTTGGAAGCTACCTTAGAGTTTGAAAAAGCGGAAGAAGCTATCAAAGAAGCCATGAGTTTAGCATTGAATAATGGCTTTATAGAACACGCAGAACTAGAGCTTAATCGTGTTCGAAAAAAACGCGAAAGAGCCAAAAGACAAACGAAAATAGAGGAAAAGTCAGTGGAAGAAACAAAAAATACCGGCTGGCTCCATCGTTTAAATGGCTTGCTATAGGAGTAATTAAAATGGGTTCAGAGATTATCTCTGAACCCTTTGTTTTTACCACTAAAAATACAATTGTTGCGCCACCCTATAGGTATTTGCATGTGCTTCGATAATGGTCTTAATTTCTGGAGAATAGCCACCACCCATGCTCACTTGTGTCGGGATGCCTAACCGTCGTAAAGTACCCAATACCATTTGATCTCGCTCTTTACATCCTTTTAACGTGCAACTCAGTTTTCCCAACTTATCAGTCTCTAAAATATCGACACCACTTAAATAAAAAACAAAGTCAGGTTTCACTTGGTCTAATAGCTTCGGAAGAGCTTTATGCAGTGTGTCTAAATAGGCGTCATCTTTTGTTTCATTTGGAAGCGGAATGTCCCAGTCACTTTGTTCTTTCTTAAACGGATAGTTGCTTTTTCCGTGCATAGAAAAAGTAAAGACCTTTGGTTCATTCTGAAAGATTACAGCAGTCCCATTTCCTTGATGGACATCCAGATCAATGATCGCTATTTTTTTCACTGCAGTATGCTTCAACAACCAACGTGCCCCAACGGCTTGATCATTAAAAAGACAAAACGCCTCGCCTCGATCGGGATACGCGTGATGCGTTCCTCCGGCGATATTCATAGCAATTCCATGAGCTAAGGCAAATTGGCATCCCTCGACCGTTCCCTGCGTGATGACATGTTCTCGTTCCACTAATTTTTCGCTCAGCGGAAATCCAATCTTTCGCGCGGCTCGCGGCTCAAGGGTCAGCTCCCGTAAAGATTGCACATAGTCTTTGGTATGAACCGCTAAAATGGCTGCTTCGTCGGGGGTGCCGGGAGTAAAGAAGTTGTCCTCTGTACAGGTGCCTTCGTGAAGCAATTGTTGGTGTAGGAGTTCATATTTACTCATGGGAAACCGATGCCCCAACGGTAGATTATGTTTGAAAATAGGATGGTAAGCGATTTTTAGTAAAGCCATATGTCGAGTGCTTTAAAATTATGATAAATAACTACGACAACACACACTTTCCTGAAACCTTTTGTACCTTAGTCTGTTCAACTAAATATTATGGCTGTACCTCCAAAACTCACCCGATTTAACCAAAGTGTTCTTTCGCGTTATAATATCTATAACAGCATCTTTATGACGCTGCCTTTTGACGCGATCTCTAAAACCGGTGCCCTTCTGCCGTTATTTCATGAAACCTGTAGCGAAGGTTATGCAAAAGGCAAGGATGCAACGACCATTGTTGAAACTTTTTTTGAAAAATATCAGGCGCATCGCGACCCTAAACGGCAAATCAATCTTCTTTTTCGATTTATTCAATATATCGAACGGCAAGTGGTTTTATTTGATGCCATTGAAGATGCTGCCTTCCCGATCGTCAATAATATGGATGGTATTGGAACCTTGAGAAGTTTGAAGGAAAAGGCGATTTCGGAGAATAAAATGCCTTTGTTACGAAACTTGTTGTCGCAATTTCAAGTTCGAATGGTATTGACAGCGCATCCTACACAATTCTATCCAGGGAATGTTCTTGCCATCATTACCGATCTCGCCAAAGCCATTAAAAAGAACGACCTCACGAATATCAATCTGTTGATGGGTCAACTTGGGAAAACTCCTTTCTTTAAGCACGAGAAACCTACGCCCTATGATGAGGCTGTGAGTCTTATTTGGTTCTTGGAAAATGTTTATTATAAGTCCTTCGGAAAGATTTTCGATTACATTCAACAGAATATCTTTGAAGAAGAAGCCTTGCCTAATCAAGTGGTCGAGATCGGATTTTGGCCGGGAGGTGATCGCGACGGAAATCCCTTCGTGACACCTGAAACGACCCTGAAAGTGTCACGCCGACTCCGACAAACCATCCTCAAAAACTACTATCGAGATATTAGAAAGCTTCGAAGACGTTTGACCTTCCGAGGGATTGAAGACCGACTCCAACGTTTGGAAAAAAGTTTGTACACAGCAGTGTTCGAAGATACTTTTGAAGAAGAATTTACGCTTGAATTCTTCCGCGAGGAGCTCGAAACCATCAAAGCGTTGATCATTCAAGACCACCAATCGTTGTTTCTTTCAGAGATCAACAGCTTTATCAATAAAGTACAGCTTTTCGGATTTCATTTTGCGACCCTAGATATTCGTCAAGACAGTAGGGTACATCATAAAGTATTTACGGCTATGGTAGATCTCTTATTGAAAGATGGCGGCTCAAACCTTCCGAGCAATTATCATGAGCTTTCCGAAGACGAACAGGTAACCACTCTATCCAACATTGCAGGCACATTAACACCCGAACAGTTTGAAGACGAAGATGTGGCAAATACTATTGCCACCATTCAGATCCTCAAAAAAATTCAGAAAGAAAACGGTGAAAAAGGAGGGAACCGCTATATTATCAGTAACAACCAAACGGCACTCAATGTTATGCAACTGTATGCGATGTTGAAGCTGGGGGCCTTTCAAAATGAATTAACGGTCGATTTGGTGCCTTTGT
>CEVM01127682.1_pt1 | contig 40750 bp, 34 predicted proteins | sample 531481 | NCBI WGS metagenome assembly CEVM01 (sample SAMEA2623649, study PRJEB7988) | marine metagenome | biome: marine biome (ENVO:00000447); feature: mesopelagic zone (ENVO:00000213) & marine oxygen minimum zone (ENVO:01000065); material: "saline water (ENVO:00002010), including plankton...
ACCCAAGCCGTAGATCCCGAGCGTCATCATAAAGGAGATGGCATAGTCCCAAGCCACGTTAAAGAATGAAAATCGAACGAGCACAAAATAGCTGAGATACGCAATAACAAACAGTGAAAACCATCGAACCAACCACAATGCCCATCGATCGCGTAGGTGTGTGTATTGCTGCATTCCTTCTTGGCGATGAAAAGCAATGAAGTTTTGTATCGTAAAGATGTAAATTCCCATAGAAATAGCACCCATCCACGGCGAATGCATCGCGCGAAAAAAGTAGTGAAGCGTTTCCTTGGTCACGGAAGGATCAAAAAAACGACCTCCCGTTCGTAGGAAATATATGGTGGTTAAAATGGCTAAAATACCAGCTGGAAGGTAATGCATCCACCGAATGCGATAGGTGGCGTGATAAAATTGAACGACATATTGGTAGAGTAGGGGTCCAAATAGAAGATACCACGTACTGTCATAACCATACAACCAAGGATATTTTGCCTTATAACCGGTCCAATACGCAACATATTGCATAAGAATAATGGCAAAACCTAAAAGGATCAGAATAATCGGCGCGTTCATTTTCCGTCCGGTCTTTTCCCGCAGAAGTTTGATACTTAGCAGGAATCCGATACACGATACCAGAAGAAAACCAATCGTCCATGTATCGAAACCGGGTTGCATGACAAAATTTTAGGAGGTTACCAATTGTTTTAGCGAAGCGATCGTTTGTGTAGGGTCTTCTGATTTAAAAACGAAACTCCCCGCAACGAGTACATCGGCACCGGCATCAACCAATGCTTCGGCATTCTTACTGGTCACTCCGCCGTCAATTTCGATCAACGTATTGGCATTCTTAGCATCAATCAATGCTTTCAACTCACGTACCTTATCGTAAGTGTTCTCAATAAAACTTTGACCCCCAAAGCCGGGATTCACGCTCATCAAACACACTAGGTCAATATCAGCGATAATATCACTCAATTGAGAAACCGGGGTATGTGGGTTTAATGCAACGCCAGCTTTCATGCCCTCTGCTTTGATCGCTTGAAGGGTGCGATGCAAGTGTGTACAGGCTTCATAATGTACCGTCAAGTTGTGGGTTCCTAAAAGTGCGAATGCTTTGATATAGCGATCCGGATCTACGATCATCAAATGGACGTCAAGCGTTTTTGTGGCATGTCTGGAAATAGCTTCGATCACCGGCATTCCGAAGGAAATGTTCGGTACAAAAACCCCATCCATGACATCTAAGTGAAACCAGTCTGCCTCGCTATTATTCACTAGTTCACAGTCTCGTTGAAGGTTAGCGAAATCCGCTGCTAGTAGTGAAGGGGCAATGCGTGTTGTTGTCATGGTATTATAAAAGGATGTATCAATCGATGAACTTTGTCTGAGAACGGATTCGATTCTTTGTGGGTATCTAAATACGTTCTGATAGCTTCTAATTCTTGGTTGGTTTTCACCACGTTAAATTTTGAACTATAGGTCGCAAAGATAGGAATTGTTATGTTATGGCGAATAAGAACTTCGATGCGATGATGTCTATCATCCTCGCAGATAGTTTTAAAAAGGCTTTCAATCGTGTCCTTTTTTCCTTCTAATACTTGAAAAAAGTTACCGAATCCATACAGTAAGATTCCATGAATATTGTTGGCAGGATTGTTTCGCTGTGTTTCGTCAAAGATATTCTGAATATCTTCTTCCGAAGTACTGTCGTAGGTTTTGCTTACGTAGCAAATGGTGTAAGACATGTCTTTCATTGTTAGGTGTCTACGGAAAGTACTAAAATAACAAAAATAATAGCATCGTTATTCCTATAAAAACGGCTGTTATTCAAAGAAAAAAACCTCCGGTAATCAGCCGGAGGTCATTCATCAATCAAAAAACGAACAGTTATCTTAATCCAAATCGAATTTGGGAGTAACTGTTAGTTGTCGTTAGGGCTTAACCCAAATACGTTTTCAAGATCTTACTTCTTGAAGTATGTTTTAATCTGCGAATCGCTTTCTCTTTGATCTGGCGAACACGTTCGCGGGTAAGATCGAAGGTTTCCCCAATTTCTTCTAAGGTCATAGGGTGTTGGTCTCCGAGCCCAAAATACAATCGAATCACATCCGCTTCTCTAGGCGTCAAGGTTTCCAATGCACGCTCGATCTCTGTTTTAAGCGATTCATGCAGAAGTGTGCGATCCGGATTTGGGGATTCACCACTTCGCAATACGTCGTAGAGATTAGAATCTTCCCCTTCTACTAAAGGAGCATCCATAGATACGTGACGGCCCGAATTCTTCATCGACTCTTTCACGTCATTAATGGTCATATCCAACTCTTTCGCAATCTCTTCTGCGGAAGGCGGACGTTCATGCGCTTGCTCAAGGTGTGCAAACGTTTTGTTGATCTTGTTAATACTTCCAATCTTGTTCAGCGGAAGACGAACAATACGAGATTGCTCTGCCAACGCTTGAAGAATGGATTGTCGAATCCACCATACAGCGTACGAAATGAATTTAAACCCACGGGTTTCATCAAAGCGTTGTGCTGCTTTAATCAGCCCTAGGTTTCCTTCATTGATCAAATCAGGAAGTGTAAGCCCTTGATTCTGGTATTGCTTAGCTACCGAAACGACAAAACGAAGGTTTGCTTTGGTTAATTTTTCCAAGGCGCGTTGGTCACCTGCTTTAATGCGCTGTGCCAATTCTACTTCTTCGTCTGCGGTAATTAAGTCAACTTTTCCAATTTCCTGAAGGTACTTGTCTAAGGAGGCAGTTTCCCGGTTGGTTACCTGCTTGGTGATTTTAAGTTGTCTCATGTACGATAATCCTTTCTAAAGTAAGTTAAATATTCCTGTGCATAGAGTTATACGTAAATAGTTCTCTAAATGTTACACAAGTCGGATTATTTTTTTCGAAACCCGCTACTCGAAAGCATTGTTTAAAAGGAAATTATACCGGTTTATTGTTCTAAAGAATCTTTAATAGTAATGGTTCCCGGTGTATTGGCCTTGGTAATACTGTCCAACTCTCGTTTATTGGTAGTACTGTAGAAACTATCGGTTGCGCTATTGTAATAATGATAGATCGTTTTCTTTTTAAAGCCTTCCATGTCATTCTTTGCTCTTTTTGTAGGCACCTCTTTTTTTATATTTTCTTGTTTTTTGAAGTTGCCTTCATTGGTGTTAGAAATAGCTGTTTTGTTATGAGGCTTTTCGGATTTGTTTTCTTCGGAATCTTCCGAGCGTCTGCTGTCTTTTGAAGTTGTTATCGCGGAATTATTTCCGGTTGCGATACCTTCCGAATTCTCAAAAATTTTAGCGATTGCAAGTGCTCGAGGCGTTAGGTATGGTGCCGATGTAATGTTGTTTTGAAGCGCTTCCGTTTCTTCCGAAGCGATCGTTTTCGCAACAGGAGTTTTATCAGACCGCAAGCTATTGTCATTACTATTCCACCACAGCAATCCTGAGGTGATGATAATAATACCAACGCCCATTGACCATAGCCAAATAATGCGCTTTCGTCTTTTCATAGTGGCATCGATGCGATTCCATAGGGTTGGATCTGCAGTGACCTGCACATCGCGTAAGCGATCTTCAAATAGGGATCCGATGTCTTTAAAATCTTTCATAAGCTTCAGGTTACGACGCTTGTTGGCGTAGATGATTCATTTGTTTCTTAAGTAGTTTTTTGGCACGATGGTAATTCGATTTAGATGTGCCTTCCGAAATTCCTAGTTCTTTGGCGATCTCCTTGTGTGTAAAACCGTCCAATTGGTATAGGTTAAAGACCAGTCGGTATTGGTCGGGTAATGCTTGAATGCACGATAAAATCCTTGCTAACGGAAGTGTTTCTATGGTTTCACTTTCTACCACGGTTTCGGTAGCGATCTCCGGATTATACGTAACATTATCTTTTAATCCTTTTTTGAATTTGTCGATGGCCTTAAAGATCGTCATGCGTTTCATCCATCCTTCAAAAGAGCCTTTTCCGCGGTAGGTATGTATCTTTTGAAATATTTCAATGAACGTATCGTGAACGTTATCCTCAGCCTGCTCTTTGTTTCGGCAATACTTTAAAGATAAAAAGTACAAATCATCTTTATATCTTAAAAAAAGCTCTTTCTGAGCACGCGGCTCTTTTTTCTTACATTTATCAATGAGTTCGTTCAATTCCACAGAATGAGTTTCTCGTTTCCTTTTCAATAGTCTTTTCATCACACAAAAGGTTGCTTGTGCTTGTCAAATTTCTTTAACATGCATAGGTTAGTTTTTTATTTATAGAACATTTGATATTCTAAAACTCCTACTCATGGCTTCTAAGCAACTCGCTTCCAGAGAAAAACAATATATTTTTACAGATAACCAATTTCGTATGGAAGGGAGAAGCAACCTTTTTAGTAAGTGTCAGACTGTTGGTAAACAAAAAAATGATTCTTATGAAAAACTTTCCTATTCCAAAAGGCCTAATTCTTTTAGCCATCGTACTATTGGTCGCTTGTTCTGAAGATGACCCCAAACCACCCGTAATCGAAGATCCTGCCCCTAATGCTGTTGCCGGTTTTAAAGCAACGATTCCGGAAGACGGAATCACATTTTGGCCCACTACAGCACGATTGACAAACGATACTACTTCCGATCTAGACATCAGCACACAATCGGTAGTGACCGACGATGAAATGTTTCTTACACTTACAACCTCGGGCGAAGTGCAACTTCGTTGGCACCCTTCCTATCGTATCAATTGGGAAGCGCAAACTGATGCGGAAGTAGTCAGTGATGATTTAGAACTTTCCAGAAGTTGGCTGTTGGAAGAAACCGAAACAGGATTTTTATACGAGGATGCCACGTATCAATTGGAGGCCACCGTTCTATCGGATACGTCACTCGATGTATTGCTTCGGAAGAAAGAGGGCGGAGCAGAACTTTCATGGCTTCTTGAACCTAAATCGGCTTCTAGTTATTCCAATCCACCTAGCAGCATTGGCACTGCTGAACAAATCTTATACTTGGATGCTCATAATCCTGAAGTAGCTATTGCGTATGCGCGATCTAATAACAATGTATATATCTATCGACAAGCAGGGCCTATGGAAGAAGCCATTTCTCGTTTTAATCTTTCTACTTCTACATTTACCGACATCGTGATGCCTGATCAAAACAGTGCTTCCAAAGCGATTGAGTTTATGGATGGCTTTGTGTTCGGAATTGGAGCAGAAAATGTCTATCAATTCGACTATGACCTCAGTGGTCCCTTAGAAACATACGATGCCCTTCCGCTAAGCTTTGGGTACGGTTCAACAAGCGTCAATGGAAAAATATATTCCATCGGAGGTTTCGGTTCGTTGGGGGAATCTCCTATTGCCGATTTTAGTCTTGAAGACCCGATCTTTACCCCGATTATTGAAATGCCGAAACAGAAACAGTACCCAGACGGTGTTGTGTATCAAGATCAAATGTATGTTTTTGGCGGATTGGCTTACGTGAATGGTGAATGGGAGATTACAAATACCATCGATGTATATTCACTACCCGGCTTTGAGTTGACCGATATACCGATGGATATAATAGGGTTTAGATATGCTGCAGCAGCTCTTGACGGTCATTTGATCTATGTAGCTGGAAGAGAGATTGTCGAGATTATCGATAATGGAAGCGGTAACACCACTATTTCTACGGAAGATCATGTTGGAGTGTTCAATGCGCTTACAGGTGCCTATACAAGCTACGATGTAGCCGATTTGTTTCCTGCTGACGAACGGATTTTTGGTATGACATTGGGTGACGGCAACTTGTACATTGCTACGGGAGGGCCTAGTGAATCCAGCAGTCTTTTTGGTATTAGAATTTATAAAATCGAATTGTAACATGCTTCACTATAATCCAAAAAAAAGCACCTCCATGGAGGTGCTTTTTTATACCTAAAGAAACAAATTAGTCTCTTTTATTGTCACGACTGCGGTTGCGATTTCCGTCTCTGTTTCCATCGCGATTGCGATTGCGGTTTCCACCACCGCCTCCGCTGCGTTCTTTGTATCCTTCCGGTTTTGGGATCAAAACCTTTCTAGAAACACGATCTTTCTTCGTACGCGGATCGATTCCGAGGTATTTCACGTCCAAGACATCTCCTAAGTTTACCACATCGGTGACATTGTCCGTACGTTTCCAGTCCAATTCAGAAATGTGCAATAAAGTTTCATTTCCGGGCGCTTCCATGTATTCAACAACAGCTCCAAAGTCTAACAACTTAATTACTTTTACTTCGTAAACACTGTCTTTTTCAGGTTTGAACGTTAAGGCTTCTACCGCTTTAATTACGGCGTCAATTCCCTCTTGGTTCGTTCCTAGAATTTCAACAATACCTTTTCCATCCTCTTCATTGATAACGATGGTAGTCTCGGTACGTTTCTGAAGCTCTTGAATGTTCTTCCCACCAGGTCCAATCAACGCTCCAATATAATCTTCCGGAATCGTCGTAGTTACGATTTTCGGTGCGTGTGCTTTCACGGTTGTATTTGGAGTAGCAATCGTATCCGTCAGTTTTTTCAAGATATGTAGGCGGCCGTCACGAGCTTGTTTCAAGGCTTTGATCAAGATCTCGTAAGGAAGACCTTTGATCTTAATATCCATTTGACATGCTGTAATACCTTCTTCAGTTCCAGTTACTTTGAAGTCCATATCACCTAAGTGATCTTCGTCACCAAGGATATCACTCAATACCGCGTAGTTTTCACCATCAGTGATCAATCCCATAGCGATACCACTTACTGGACGTTTCAACTGAATACCAGCATCCATCAACGCCATGGTTCCGCTACAAACGGTGGCCATAGAAGAAGATCCGTTACTTTCTAGTACTTCACTTACCACACGTACCGTATACGGGCAATCGTCAGGGATCATTCCTTTTAACGCACGTTGTGCTAGGTTCCCGTGACCGATCTCACGACGAGAGGTTCCGCGAATAGGACGCGCTTCCCCGGTTGAGAAAGGAGGAAAGTTGTAGTGTAGGTAAAAAGTCTCTTCCCCTTGTTGGGTAGGAAGATCGATGATGTTCGCTTCTCTAGAAGTTCCTAGGGTCGCAGTCGCTAAGGCTTGTGTTTCCCCACGAGTAAAGATCGACGAACCGTGTGTAGAAGGTAAATAATCTACTTCACACCAAATAGGGCGGATGTCAGTACTTTTTCGTCCATCTAATCGGATGCCCTCTTTTAACACCACATCACGAACTGCCTCTTTATGTGCGGTTTTGAAGTATTTCGAGATCAAGTCTCCGTTCTCTTCGATTTCTTCTTCGGAAAAAGTGCCGACCAATTCTTCTTTTATTGCTGAAAAAGCTTCACTTCGCTCCCCTTTGCCTAAACCTTGCTTGGCAACATCATAAGCCTTCTGATAAACGGCTTCTTTAATTTTAGCTGCAAGTGCTTCATCTTCACGTTCTCCTTCGTAGGTTCTGGTCTCTTTCTTTCCGCCGGTTTGTTCTACCAAGCGAACTTGGGCGCGGCATTGTTCTTTAATAGCTTCATGAGCAAATTTGATGGCTTCTGCCATATCTTCTTCGCTACATTCGTCCATTTCTCCTTCTACCATGGCAACGCTATCTTCGGAAGCACCTACCATCATATCCATGTCTGCTTCGGCTAATTGCTCATAGCTAGGGTTGATGATAAATTCTCCGTCGACACGGGCTACGCGAACTTCAGAAATAGGGTATTCAAATGGAATGTCACTCAGTTGGATCGCAGTAGAGGCGGCCAATCCGGCTAAGGCATCTGGCATCACGTTTTCGTCATGCGACATCAATTGGATCATCACTTGCACTTCGTTGTGATAATCTTTCGGAAATAACGGACGTAGACAACGATCTACAAGACGCATTACTAAGATCTCTTCGGTACTGGGGCGCGCTTCTCTTTTGAAGAATCCTCCGGGATAGCGACCGGCTGCCGCAAATTTCTCACGGTAATCTACAGTAAGGGGCAAAAAGTCAACGGGACTTGCTTCACGGTTGCTCACAACGGTACATAGCAGCATGGCATCTCCCATACGTACGACCACAGAACCGTGGGCTTGTTTGGCCAATTTTCCGGTTTCGATAGAAATTTCTCTTCCATCTCCCAGATCAATGACCTCTGAAAATGTTTTAGGTATCATGTTTGTTTTTCAATTTTGTTTGCAGTTGCAAACGTGTTATTTGGTCGTTGTCCGTGTTTCGGACAAAAGTTGTGTTGTTGTGGAGACCAATGAAAAACTAACAGGCAGCTTTTTTGTTCCTTCGTTGTAGGAAACAATATAAAAAAGGGGCACAAAGCCCCTTTTATTTTTTACTTACGCAATCCTAATTCTTTTACGATGGCGCGGTAACGCATAATGTCCTTCTTCATTAAATAATCAAGAAGCGAACGACGCTTTCCTACCAAACGTACCAAAGAACGCTCTGTGTTGAAGTCCTTTTGGTTGTTCTTTAGGTGTTTTGTAAGGTGCTCAATACGGTAAGTGAACAACGCGATCTGTCCTTCAGTAGAACCGGTATCGGTTTTCGATTTCCCGTGTTTTGCAAAAATTTCTTCTTTCTTTTCTGGTGCTAAATACATGCCAATATTATTAAAATGATTTTTATGTACCGACTCACTTCGTGTGATTCGAGCGGCAAAAGTACAAAAATAGTTTAATACCTGTTTTACGAATTGCTATTTTATTTGTCCTCAGGCACTAGATTAAACGTTTTGTCGTTTTAATAGTCATAACAACAAACCCAAAAACGTAATTGTATGAGACTATTTCAGAAAACCATCACTTTATTATTGTTAACCGTTACGGTGTTGTTCACGGCTTGTAATCGTGAAGATGACACTACAACCGATGATGAAACGCAAGTAGATTTTTCCGCAGAGAACAGTACGACAACTGCCCGAACCGATGTGGTCGTGGAAGGAACCTTCAATATTATTGAGAACGCCTACGCGGAAGAAGCCGAAGGACGCTCTGTTGAAAATTCGTTATTTACAAATTGTACGACCATTGTACTAGAAACTGATGGAAATGGTGGGACCATTACCGTCGACTTTGGAGAGGGCTGTACCTTGCAAAATGGCGCCTTGGTGGCGGGCATTATATTTATTGAATTTACGGCTATAATTGAAGGCGAACGTAATTTGACCTATACCTTTGAAGACTACACCTATAACGGAAATGGTGTGACCGGTGGTGGGACCATCGTTCGCGAAATCGCCAATGCCGATGGAAATCCACAATCCACTTTAAACGAGTCCATTGTGGTAAGTTTCCCCGATACCGAAGTAACTGCAACCCGCAACGGCTTACGTATTGCTGAATGGGTAGAAGGTGTGGCCAGCGGAACTTGGGAAGATAATGTGTATCATATTGAAGGAAATTGGACGACCACCTTATCGAACGGTTTTGAACGTACGGGAGAGGTGACGGAAACCTTAGTACGCGAATTGGATTGTGCGTTTTTAGTGAGCGGAGAATTGAGTGTTTCTCAACAGTCGCTTACCGGAGCCTTAAATTTTGGAAGTGGTGAGTGTGATAATATCGCTGTCTTTATTTTTAATGGGGTGGAATATCCTATTATCCTGCAATAATCATCCCACCCTATCAAGGAATCTAACAAAAAAGCCGCTTTAAAAGCGGCTTTTTTTATGCTGATTTTTCACGAAGCGGACGGTTCAATACCAAATCCAAATAGAGATTGATCTTTCGTTTGAGATCTTTTCGATGTGTAATAAAATCTAAGAAGCCATGATCTAACACAAACTCAGCCGTTTGAAAACCTTCCGGAAGTTCTTTCCCAGTGGTGTCTCGAACCACACGTGGACCGGCAAAGCCAATTAAGGCGCCCGGTTCACTAATATTAATGTCACCAAGCATCGCAAAAGAAGCCGTGGTACCACCTGTTGTCGGATCGGTACAGAGTGAAATGTAAGGGATCTTTGCCTCGGCCAATTGCGCTAACTTAGAACTGGTTTTTGCTAGCTGCATGAGCGATAAGGCTGCTTCCATCATACGAGCCCCGCCACTTTTTGAGATCATTAAAAACGGAATGTTATTCTTTAACGAGTAATCTGCTGCGCGCGCAATCTTTTCTCCAACCACACTTCCCATAGAACCTCCAATAAAGCTAAAGTCCATACAGGCAACTACCAAATCTTCTCCCATAGATTTTCCAACGGCGGTGCGCACCGCATCTTTCAATCCGGTTTTATCTTGCGCTGTTTTTAATCGGTCTGTATACTTTTTCTTATCCTCAAATTTTAGTGGATCTTTTGAAGTTAGGTTCTTGTCCAACTCTTTGTATTTGTCATCGTCAAAAAGAATTTGAAAGTACTCTTTACTCCCAACCCGTACGTGATAACCGTCTTCCGGACTCACATAGTAGTTGTTTTCCAACTCTTCGGCATCGACGATCTTTCCGGTGGGAGATTTATACCAAAGTCCTTTTGGGACGTCTTTCTTTTCTTCGGTAGGGGTCTGAATTCCTTTTTTTGTTCTTTTAAACCAAGCCATAAATGGGGGATTTACATTAAAGGGTGTTGATATTGTTAAGGTCTTCGAACGCTTTTTTAAGGCGTGCTTTGAAGGTCATTTCTCCTTCTCGAAGCCACTTTCTAGGATCGTAATACTTTTTGTTAGGAACATCAGCTCCATCCGGGTTTCCAATTTGAGTTCGTAGGAAATCGATGTTGCCGGTCATATAATCTCGAATTCCCTCATTGAAGGCAAATTGTAAGTCGGTATCAATATTCATCTTGATCACGCCATAACCAATCGCTTCCCGAATTTCTTCTACCGTAGAACCACTTCCGCCATGAAAAACAAAATCAATAGGATTATGGTCTGTGTTGTATTTATTCTGAATGAACTCTTGAGAATTCTTCAAGATCTTCGGTGTTAACTTTACATTTCCGGGTTTATAGACACCATGCACATTTCCGAAGGCAGCCGCAACCGTAAACTGATCGCTTACTTTGCTTAATTCTTCGTACGCATAGGCTACCTCTTCCGGCTGTGTATATAACTTTGAGCTATCTACATCTGTATTGTCTACACCGTCTTCTTCTCCTCCCGTAATTCCTAATTCGATCTCCAGCGTCATGCCCATCTTGCTCATACGCTCCAAATAGCGTTTGCAGATCTCGATGTTCTCTTCGATAGGTTCTTCGGAAAGATCCAACATATGAGAACTATACAATGGGGTTCCTGTCTTTTTGAAAAACTCTTCCCCTGCATCCAACATTCCGTCTACCCAAGGAAGTAATTTTTTCGCACAATGGTCGGTGTGCATGATCACCGTAGCTCCATATAAAGAGGCCATTTGGTGAACGTGTTGTGCACCCGCTACCGCGCCTGCGATCGCCGCACGTTGATTATCGTTATTCAATCCTTTTCCGGCATTGAATTGAGCACCACCATTTGAAAATTGAATAATGACAGGTGCATTGAGCTCTGCTGCCGTTTCCATTACCGCATTCATGGTATTAGAACCTACCACATTCACTGCAGGCATGGCAAATCCCTTTTCTTTTGCGTATTGATGGATGTGTTGTACGTCTTTTCCGGTAGCAACTCCGGGGGTAATTGAGTGACTCATAGGTCGATTGGTTTAGTCAACAAAAATAAGAAAAATAAAGTGTTTAGAAGGGGTAGTTCACCCCGATATTATAGACGGCGTTTTTAAAGTTATAATCTTTGAACCACCGATTTCCTTCGGTTCTAGCAGGGTCGTAGGTTTTAAATCCAATGTCAAATCGCAAGACAAAGAAGCCAAAATCATACCGTAATCCCAATCCCGATGCGATCGCCAATTCTTTTAGATCTGCCAAGCCGTCAAAAGTAAAGGCCTCATCTTCCACGTCATCCCAGATGTTCCAAATATTTCCTACATCTATAAAAAATGCTCCTTTAAAAGCACCAAGAAGGGTATAGCGATATTCGGCATTAAAGGCGAGCTTCATATTTGCTTCGTTGAAATCGAGTACGCTCCCGCTACTTCCGGGTCCTAATTCGTACGCACGCCATCCACGGTTGTCATTCGCTCCACCGGCAAAATAACTTCGCGTAAACGGTATGTTGTCACTGTTTCCGTAAGGCGCTGCCAATCCACCAAAGGTTCTTATAGCAACGATGGTATTGTTAGAAAGCTCCCAGTGTTTGATGTATTCAATTTCCGCTTTTGCGTATTGAGAAAAGGCAACACCTAAGATCTTCTGCTTTCCATTGGCATTGGTTTCCAGGCCTGCTGCGTTTCCGATCAATGACAGTAAATTTCCTGCGGTTTCAAGCTTCCATCGCAGGCGGCTAAAATTTCGGTCGTTAAGATTGAGTCGGGTATCCCGAAGCCATTGAAAGTTGGTAGCAAAGATCAGGTTGTTTTCAGACAGTCGGTCTTTTCGCTGTTTGATACTTCGTACCGTGCCTAGGTCAGAGACGAACGAGTTGGGAATGCTGTCATTCACCACATCATTGATAAAGTTATTGGCGCCTGAAGGAATCGTTAATATCACATCACCTTGTTCATTTACGGTATAATCTTCAATGTCTAAAGTGCCGGGGGTCGCTGTTTCGATATTGTTAGCGATCTCATTAAGGCGATCATAAGAACTTTGATATACATTAAAGTAGTTCTGTGGGTTCAAATTACGAACGTACTGAATATCGATCAACCCTAAGGTGTAGGTTTTGATCGTAGAGGGCTCCCAATTGTAATTAAAGATAGTGTTGATGTTTTGTCGGTCGAGTCCGATATTATTCTGCGCATTAAATCCCACGCTGATGTTGGTGAAAGGCGACATGTACTTCGGGATGATCTTTTCTGTATTCAGCGGAAAAAGAATTCGTGGGAAGGAAAGTTTTACGTTTCCACCCAAGTCCCAGACATTAAAAAACCTACTGTCTCCGTCGGAAGCGTCCTTCGAAGATCCCACACTTCCGGACGCCGATAACTCTAAGGTTTCCGCGCCACGAAAAACATTCCGCGTTAAAAAGGACGTGCTAAACCCAATCCCGAATTGTTGAATGGTAGAGGTGTAGGTATCGAAATCAATTCCGAAGTTATATTTCTTTCTTGGCGACAATAAGATCGTGGTGATTAATCCGGTGCCGGTAGTATCTGCCGGGTCTTCTTCGTAATTAATGTTTGGATATTTGAAAATCCTCAGATTGCTCAACTGATTGTAGGTAAGCGTTCGATCAATGTCCTTAAAAGTGGTATTTGGTGCAATAGAAATGGCATCGGTAATGGCTTTTGGGCGATAGGCGATCTCGTCATAACCATACAACGTATATCCGGCATAGCTAATACTGTCGGTGAAGGTCTTGTTTCGATTGGCAAAGGTGTAATCTGTGATGATACGCACTTCATTGATCTTATGAACTTTAAAGGGTTCGGTGTACGAACTGTCACCCACTTTAATCGTTCGATCCGGAATCACATAATCTACATTTACCTTATGGCCCGTATTTACGGTATCTGCATCAAAATTGATATAATCTTGATCGAAATAATACAAGCCCGAATTTCTAAACTGAATGGTGAGTCGGTCGCGCTCATTGATAAAATTGTCGACATCGTACTGTTCGCCGGGCGTGATAAATGTTTTGTTTTTTGATGACTGAAATAAAGAATCTACCACCGGAGAACTAATGCGTTTTGAAATACTATCCACAAAATAAGGTCGATAGCGTTCCACCTCATAGACTACAGAACCTCTTTTTTCTTGGGTAGTATCTTTATTGATGGTGTAATCGGCTGTCACATTGAACCAACCTTTGGTGAAATAATAACGTTTCAATCGATTGACTGATTTTTCCACCCGCGTTTCTTGAATGATCACCGGTGCCGAGCCCGAATTTTGGATCCATTCATTAAAATTCACATAACTTCTGCCCAAGCCATAAACTTGCTTTTTCGATAAAAATCGCACCAAGCGTTCTTCTCGTCTGGGCTTTTTTTGCAGCCAACGCTGGAAGGTAGAATCGGGTTGCGGATCGGCGAGATTATAGATGTGCAATCCTATAGGAACCCCTAAGATCCGTGGGTTAGGGCGTTGGTATAACTGACTGTACACACGGCTGTCCTTGATCTCAGTACTATCAACGATGATGGTGTTTTCAGTGAGAAGTAATTCGTCTTCTTCCAGATTTTTTACAGCGTTACAGGAAAATAATAGCAGGCCGACTGCAAAAAATAGTGATATTTTTGTGAGGTGTTGGGTCAATCCGATGTAATTACTACGTTCAAAAATACATTATTTTGATAAGTAAAAGTGAAATAAAATATATAACGGGACTGCATCAAAAAAAGTACCGTCAAGCGCATGGAGTTTTTATTGCTGAAGGTCCCAAATTGATCACCGATTTGATGGACAGCGGGTGGCTTCCGAAGCAATACTTTTCAACTGAGGAGCGTCCTGTCAAAGTCTCTGAGACCGTGTTTCAACGCATCTCTTCTTCCGAATTAAAAAAAATCAGTGCTCTAAAAACACCTCATACTGCTTTAGCGACCTTTGCGATCCCCGATCATAACCTACGAACGGAAGCATGGTTTACGGTGGTGCTCGATGCAGTGCGTGATCCCGGAAATTTGGGGACCATCATTCGGTTATGCGATTGGTTTGGGGTCGATCAATTGATCTGTTCCCTAGATACGGTAGATTGTTATAATCCCAAGGTGGTACAAGCAACCATGGGTTCGTTAGCCAGGGTTTCAATTGTTTATACGGAATTGGAGACCTATCTTGAAACGACAACGCTTCCTGTTTTTGGAGCCTTTATGGACGGCCAAAATGTGTACACGTCTGAGCTTCCGGAAAAAGGAATTTTGGTGATGGGAAATGAAGCCAACGGTATTTCCGAAGCTATTTCAGAATACATTACCAAGCGAATTTCAATTCCACAATTCGGAACAAAAAAAGAAACAGAAAGTTTAAACGTGGCCACCGCTACGGCAATTTTGCTCAGCGAATTTAAACGAACTACTGAAAGGTAAAATTGATAAAAATACCGCGCGTTTTCATGCTGGCGATATTTCCGGTCCACGGACTGTTAGGGTCATCATCGGGAACTAATTCGTCAGACAATGCGAATACACCGCGAATGGAGGGCGTGAATTTGAAGAAATAGAGGTAAATGTCAATTCCGAAGCCCAATTCGTAATAATTGGTGGTGTTCGTCATTCTAAATTGACCTTCATTATTATCTTCAGGATTACTCTCGTTACTGGACAAGTTCAAGGAAGTGGAAAGTCCGGCAACCACGAACGGCTTAATATTATTCAAGCGTTTGGTAGAGAATTTCACTAAAAGCGGCACATGAATGTAGGTAGATTTTACTTCCCGCAGCGCGTCGCGTTCTTCGGTAAAACCGGGAAACATAAGATTTCGTTGTGTAAAATACAATCCGGGTTCTAACCGTAGATTGATATAATTATTGACACGCATGTCACCAATCAACCCTACGTTAAAACCAACATCAGCACTTACTAAGATATCAGTGTTCTCGGCAAGATCTTCTTGGTTATAATCAAATTCAAAATCATAACTGTTGAAGCCTAAAAAGTAGCCCCAAGTAAGGAAACGTTTGTCAAAAGTTTCCAGATTAGCCAATCGTTCTTTACTGAATAGCTGTGCCTGAGCACTTTGCGCGCCCAGTAATAGTGCCAAAACAACAAGTAGTTTCTTCATAGTTATTTCGTAGCCGTATAAATCGTTGCGACCCCTAGCGTTTGCGGTTGGTCTTCTACTTCATTAAACCCTATTTTTCGCAAAATATTGTTGAGCTGTTCTCCATAAGGAAAAACCGAGGCGCTTTCGCTCAAATATCGATACGCCACTTTGTCTTTTGAGAAGAGTCGCCCCACCAATGGAAGCATTCCTTTGGAGTACAAAAAATAGCCTTGCTTCCAAGGAAATCGGGTAGGGACAGACGTTTCTAAGATAACAAACATACCTCCGGGTTTTAAGACGCGTAAAATTTCAGAAAGGCCTTTCTTTAAATGTTCAAAATTTCGAATGCCAAAGGAAACCGTGATCGCATCAAAAGTGTTCTCCTCAAAAGGAAGCGCTTCAGAATCTCCTTTCACAAACTCGATGCGTTTTGCCCAGGAAGAATTGGCCACCTTTTGTTTTGCCACTTCCAGCATTCCCACAGAAAGATCGAGCCCCACGATACGTTTTGCTTGAGTTTCTTGGGCAAATTGTATGGCGAGATCGCCCGTTCCGGTAGCAATATCTAAGATCGAATCAGGCTGTGTTTCCGCAACTTTTTGAATGACCTTCTTGCGCCATTTCACATCAATCCCCAAAGAGATCACGCGATTGAGTCCGTCGTAATTGCCCGAAATCGTATCGAACATTTGCTCCACCTGCTCTTTCTTGTTCTTTTCGGAATCTTTGTATGGGGTAACTGGCTTCTTTTTCATGAAATTCTGAACGATGCAAACATACCAAATTTTACAGAGATTCTCTGCTCTAAAAATAGAATATAACCACCTTTGCAGCTTGTAATAATAACACTTCTTAACGCTTGTATTTTCTAATTTTGTCTACATTTGCAATCGCATTGTGTAGCTATATTGTATGAAAATTATCATTGCCGGAGCCGGTGAAGTAGGATTTCATTTAGCAAAACTCCTCTCTTTCGAGTCCCAAGACATCACGTTAATTGATACCGATCGCGAATCGCTTTCGTATGCCGATACGCATTTGGACATACGTGTGGTGCGTGGCGATGCTACGTCGATCTCTGTGTTGAAAGATGCACAAGTAGCAAATACGCAATTAGTCATTGCTGTCACTTCAAGTGAAACTACCAACATTACGGTGTGTGTGCTGGCTAAGCAATTAGGAGCGGAAAGAACCATTGCCCGAATTTCAAATACCGAATTCATTGAAAATAAAGATGAGGTTGGGTTTACAAAATTTGGGATTGATGAGTTGATCTCTCCCGAATCCCTTGCCGCGCAAGAAATTCAATTATTGTTGAACCAAAGTGGCTTCAACGACACGTACGAGTTTGATGGAGGTGCTTTGATGATGATCGGACTAACCCTTTCTAGAACCGCTGCTTTTGTGGGTAAATCGGTTCGACAATTGGCAGAATTACATCCCGAACTTTCCTATGTGCCTATTGCGATACAGCGCTATGGCACGCAATACACCTTGATCCCACGGGGTGATACCTTATTTAAAGAAGGCGATCAGATCTATTTGATCACCACGCCCGCTGGGGTTGAACATTTGTATACCCTTACCGGAAAGGTACGTGAAGAAATCAAGAATGTGATGATCCTTGGCGGAAGTAAGATCGGGAACAAGGCGGCAACCGATCTGTGCAAGCGAAGATTCAATGTGAAGCTCATCGAGAATAGCAAGGAGAAAGCGTTTGAGATCGCTGATGATATTCCCAGTTGTCTGGTGATCAATGGCGATGGTCGAAACGTCGAGTTGCTTGAAGAAGAATCTATCAATGAAATGGATGCGTTTATTTCGGTTACAGGAAATAGTGAAACCAATATAATGTCTTGCTTGGTGGCCAAGAGCAAAGGGGTCAAAAAAGCCATCGCTTTGGTAGAGAACATGGATTACTTCCAGTTGTCCCAATCTATAGGTATCGATACGCTGATCAATAAAAAGCTGTTGGCAGCAAATAATATTTTCCGCCACGTGCGTAAGGGAGAGGTCGTCGCCATGACAATGCTTAATAATATGAATGCTGAACTTCTTGAGTTTATGGTAACACCTTCCGCTGAAGTTGCCAATAAAGAAATTAAGGAGATCGACTTTCCTCGTTCTGCCATCATTGGTGGGATCATTCGTGATGGAGAAGGGATCATCGCGCTAGGTGATTTCGAAATTAAGACCGGCGATCGCATTGTAGTGTGTTGCCTTCCGCAATCCATTAAAAAAGTGGAAAAACTCTTTATGTAATGGGTTCTTTTTCCAAACTGAATTACAAGATCATCTTTCACCTTATGGGACTTCTGTTACTGGTTAACGGAGGGTTTATGCTGGTCTCAGCACTCATAAGTTTGATCTACAAAGACGGTGTGGTACTGGAAATGTTCTACGCAGGGATCGCTACTTTGAGTATGGGAGGACTGTTGATGGCCGTCACCAAGAATCATAAAAAAGAACTACAAAAACGAGACGGATACATTATCGTAAGCTTCGGATGGATTGTCATGTCATTGGCAGGGACGTTGCCTTATTTGTTTACAAATGCGATTCCCACCTTTGCCGATGCCTTTTTCGAAACTATGAGTGGATACACCACTACGGGAGCCACCATTTTAAATGATGTGGAGGTGATTCCCAAAGGGGTGTTGTTCTGGAGAAGTATCACACACTGGATCGGTGGGATGGGGATCATTGTATTGGCCATTGCGATTTTACCCTTGTTAGGAATCGGCGGGATGCAATTGTTTGCTGCAGAAGCCCCAGGCCCCGGAGGCGATAAGCTCCACCCGCGTATCACCGATACCGCAAAACGCCTCTGGTTGATCTACGTAGGGTATACCATCATCGAAACGATCCTTCTGAAAATCGCCGGGATGTCGTTTTTTGACGCGATCAACCATTCCTTAAGTACGTTGAGTACCGGAGGATTTTCCACAAAGAACGCGAGTGTGGCCCATTGGAACGGGCAACCGATCATCCAATACATCATCATGGTCTTTATGTTCTTAGCAGGAACCAATTTCGTGTTAAGCTACTTTGCGTTTAAAACAAAATTTCGGCGCATTTTTTTGGATACCGAATTCAAATACTATGCGCTTACGATCATCGGTTTAAGCCTTGTGGCGGGTCTCATCATCTATTTTCAAACAGATCTCGGTCCTGAAGTGTCAGGCTATGTCATGCCGTTTGGGCGATTGGAATCTTCTTTCCGTCACGCTATTTTTCAGGTCTTGGCGGTAGTAACGACCACCGGATTTGTAACGGCCGATTATACGCAGTGGACCGCTTTTCTTACGATTTTCTTCTTTGGGATGATGTTCTTAGGAGGGTCTTCTGGTTCTACTTCCGGCGGAATCAAGATTGTTCGTCACATAATAATGATCAAAAACGGACTCATGGAATTTAAAAGAGCGCTTCACCCGAATGCGATACTTCCGGTTCGATTCAATAACAAAGCGGTACAGCAACCTATTGTATACAATATTCTGGGCTTTTTTATTCTTTACATGCTCTCCTTCATCATGGGCGTGTTGGTATTCTCTTGGTTAGGGTTGGATTATAAAACGGCATTGGGAGGCGCCGCCTCTACGCTGGGAAATGTAGGTCCGGCCTTAGGTGATCTCGGTCCGGTGGAAACCTATGCCAAGCTTCCGCTAGCGGCAAAATGGTGGGCTAGTTTCCTGATGTTGATAGGCCGACTCGAACTTTTTACGGTTTTGATAATTCTGACGCCTTTTTTCTGGCGGAATCGCTAGTGTTTTACAAGTAGTTTTGAGGCTAAGGTTTTCGCGCGTTCGGTAACTTCGGTAATGTCTGCGGAAAGAGTGTCGTAGGTAACCACGACGCCCATTCTTCGTTGCGGGCGAGCGGTGGGTTTTCCGAAGATTCTAACATCACTTTTTTCTTCCGAAGCAATCGTTTCCATTCCTAAAACTTCAGGATGTTTCGAATGCTCTGAAGCCAACACTACGGCTGAAGCCCCGATACGTTCTTGAGTTATTGGAGGCAATGGCCATCCGAGGATCGCTCGAAGATGCAATTCAAATTCATTGAAATTTTGTGTTCCCCCTAAAGTAACCATACCCGTATCATGCGGTCTTGGTGAAAGTTCAGAGAAATAAACACCATCGCGACCTATAAAAAATTCAACACCCCAAATTCCGGCGCCTCCTAAGGCTTCGGTTACATCTGCAGCCATCTGTTGCGCGGTTTTTAAATGCTGGGTTTCCATAGTTGCCGGTTGCCAACTTTCTCGATAATCACCGTCTTCCTGACGATGCCCTATGGGTGGGCAAAATAAGGTGGGGCCGTTTTTTTGAGTCACGGTAAGTAGGGTGATCTCGTAATCAAAATCAATAAAGGCCTCTACAATGACTTCGGCGACATCACCGCGAGAACCCGATTGCGCGTAGTCCCAAGTCTTTGCGATATCCTCTTCAGATCGTACCGTACTTTGGCCTTTTCCGCTAGAAGACATCAAAGGTTTTACAACACAAGGGAGACCAATTTCCTGTACCGCTGCTCTTAATTCGTCTACGGAGGTCGCATAGCGATACCCTGCAGTTTTTAAACCAAGTTCTTGGGCTGCCAGATCCCGAATTGCTTTTCGGTTCATGGTATAGTTTGCCGCTTTTGCAGACGGAACCACGGTATATCCTTGCTTTTCGTATTCATAAAAACGTTCGGTACGAATCGCTTCAATTTCCGGAACAATATAATTGGGTTGGTATTTCTCAATCAGGGCATCAAGGGCAGTGCCGTCTAGCATGTTGATCACTTCAAAAATATCGGCGACCTGCATGGCGGGTGCGTTTTTGTAACTATCAACGGCAACAACGGTTTGTCCCACGCGTTGCGCAGCGATGGTAAATTCTTTGCCAAGTTCACCGCTACCTAATAATAAGATTGTTGCCATGATTATGTGGTTAATGCATTTTTGATTCGCTTCAGTGCTTCTTTTATATCTGCTTCGGAAGCAGCATAAGAAATCCGAATGCAATTAGGATCACCAAACGCTTCTCCTGTAACTGTTGCTACAGAAGCGTGTTCTAATAAGAATAGTGAAAAATCTGAAGCATTTTGAATGGTGGTCCCGTGAAGCGTTTTTCCGAAGTAATACGAAACATCCGGAAAGACATAGAAAGCACCTTCCGGTTCATTGGTCTTCATGCCGGGAATGTCATTTAGCAGGTCAAGGATCAATTTTCTTCGCGAGCGAAAAGCATCCACCATATATTGAATTTTACTGGGCGGCTCGTTAAGGGCAGTAATAGTAGCTTGTTGGGCGATACAGTTAGCACCACTGGTCACCTGACCTTGCATTTTGGTACACGCTTTTGCGATCCATTCTGGGCCACCCATATAACCAATTCGCCAACCGGTCATCGCATACGCTTTCGAGATACCATTTACCGTTACGGTGCGATCGTACATATCTTCAAAAGCAGCCATAGAGGCATGTCCTTGCCCTGTGAAATTGATGTGTTCATAAATCTCATCGCTCACCACAATAATGTTCGGGTGCTGTACCAGAACATCTGCCAGCGCACGGAGCTCCTCTTGGCTATACACCGAACCACTAGGATTGCACGGCGAGCTGTAGATGATCATTTTAGTTTTGGGAGTAATCGCTGCTGCTAGTGCTGTTGGCGTTACTTTAAAATCACTTTCAATATCGGTTTTAATTTCTACGGGAACCCCGCCTGCCACTTTACTGATGTCGCTATAGCTCACCCAATAAGGAGCCGGTAGAAGTACTTCATCTCCTTCATTTAGTAATACCTGTGCCAGATTTGCCAGCGTTTGCTTGGCCCCAGTAGAAACAACGATCTGTTTTGGAGTGTATGTTAGTCCGTTGTCCCGTTTAAACTTAGTAATTATAGCTTGTTTCAGATCGCCGTAGCCGTCAACCGGCGTATACGAATGATAATCCTCTTCAATGGCTTTGATCGCAGCTTCTTTCACAAAATCGGGTACGGTAAAATCGGGTTCGCCTAAACTAAGGCCAATAATGTCTTTGCCGGCTTCACGTAGTTCACGAGCTTTTGCGGCCATGGCAAGGGTAGCCGAGGTCGCCATATTGTTTACACGGTCTGAAAGATGTTGGTTCATAAGACTAGGAAGTTAGTTGTGGCGTAGCCCCCATTTCTTTTAAGTGTCTGAAGTGAGCAATGAGCGCGCTTCGTGTTGATTTGTATTCGTGGTAAGGGAGATTGAATTCTTCTGCCGTTTTCTTTACGATTTTAGCAATTTTTGTATAGTGAACATGACTGATATGCGGGAAGATATGATGCTCAACTTGGTGGTTCAATCCGCCGGTAAACCAATTCATTAATTTGTTCTTGGTTGAAAAATTGACCGTTGTAAACAATTGGTGTATTGCCCATGTATTCTTCATAGAACCCGATTGGTCGGGTAACGGCATATCGGTAGCTTCCACCACATGCGCCAACTGAAAAACCAAACTCAAGATAAGTCCCGCTGTATAGTGCATGATAAAAAAACCGATCAATACTTGCCACCAGGCCACGTCTAAAATGAGCATGGGTAACAAAATCCAAATAGCAAAATATAGAATCTTGGTGGCAATTAGCGTGCTCCATTGCCAAAACGGCTTCGGTAATTTACCATAAGATAGTTTGCGATTTAAGTATCGTTTTGTCTGGAGGAAGTCGGCAGTGATCAGCCAATTTACGGTAAGTAAACCGTACAGAAAAACACTGTATAAGTGCTGAAAACGATGAAACTTTCGCCACTTCGAGTGTTGTGAAAACCGAATGATACGTCCTGCTTCAAGATCTTCATCATGTCCGTGAATGTTGGTGTACGTATGGTGCAATACATTGTGCTGTACTTGCCAGTTGTAAACATTTCCGGAAAGCAAATACATACTTCCGCCCATCAATTTGTTTACCCATTTCTTGGAGGAATAGGATCCATGATTTCCATCGTGCATTACGTTCATGCCAACACCTGCCATTCCAACGCCCATCACAATGCTGAATAAGATCAAGGTCCATCCCGGTAAGGGCAGTGTTAAGATAAGTACGAAGGGTACGATGTACAGGGAAAGCATAACCACCGTTTTAAGGTGTAATTTCCAATTCCCGGTACGACGAATATTATTTTCTTTGAAATATTGATTAACCCTTTTGTTCAGGGTTCTAAAAAATTGAGCCGAATCGACTCTTGAGAATTTGACTTGAGGAGTGCGAATCATGTTGAAATCTGATAAATTTTCCTTCTTTATTGGGAAGTTGCTAAGGTACACATTGTATTTGAAACCGTCCGTTTCAGTATTAAAAAATTATAAAGAAACCCCTACCTTTGCCGGGAATACGCTTTATGGAACTTATCGATAAATATTTCCCCGATCTTACCGATACCCAACGACGACAATTCGAACTGTTGGAGGATCTGTACAAAGATTGGAATTTGAAGATCAACGTCGTTTCTCGAAAGGATATTGATGAACTCTATCTTCGCCATGTGCTGCATTCTTTGGGAATTGCCAAGGTGCAATCGTTCAAACCCGGGTCTAGGGTTTTGGATGTAGGAACGGGAGGAGGGTTCCCGGGCATTCCGTTGGCAGTATTGTTTCCCGGAACGCATTTTCATCTGGTGGACAGCATCGGTAAAAAAATGAACGTGGTTCGCGAGGTGGCTACGGGCTTGGGACTTCAAAACGTTCAACTTACCAACGATCGTGTAGAAACCATCACAGACCAGTACGATTTTATTGTGAGTAGGGCCGTCGCTAGAATGGAAACTTTCGTGCGCTGGGTGAAGGGTCGCATTGCAAAGCAAAGCTCACACGAGCGAAAAAATGGAATCTTATATCTAAAAGGCGGAGATCTTTCCGAAGAACTAGCACTTTATAAGACTGCCGAGGTTATTCCCTTGACGACGTACTTCGAAGAGCCTTTCTTTGACACCAAGAGTGTGGTCTACCTTCCGCTGAAATACAAAGGGTGATCGTTGTTTATTTTTTATTCTGAAGAAACCATTGTAGGGCGATCAATGTTTTTCCGTCAATAATCGTTTCTTCCATGAACGATGCTATTTTTGAAACCGGAATCTTTACGATCTCAATGTCTTCATCTTCGGCATCTACGCCGCCTCCTTTTGACGTATGGTCAGCTTGCGTAACTTCGGCATAAAACAAATGACATATTTCTGTGCAGGCACCCGGAGAGGGATAAAAATGCGCAATCTTCGTTGGATGCGAAATGCTATAGCCAACTTCTTCTTTCGTTTCTCGAATCACACAAGCAACAGGAGGCTCGTCAGATTCCATAGAACCTGCCGGAATTTCGTACATCCAACCAATATGGTGTAGGGTAGTGGGGTACCGAAATTGACGGGTTAATATTACACTTTCAGTATCTGCCTCATAAAGTAAGATAGCAACCGAGTCACCTCTATGAAATGCTAATCGATCCACCGTAAGTTGGGCTCCACCAAAGGTATCATGGGTCACTGTGGCCTTAAGCATTTTGTAATGGTCATTAAAAACTTCTTCCTCCTTATGTACTTCGTAGTTCATTCGTTTTATGTTTTTCTGTCTTAAAGATACCGAATAAAAAAACCCGCCAAAAGACGGGTTGTTATAATTTTTAGATGAGATCTACCCTAGGAAAGGATACTTATAATCACTAGGGGAAACAAAGGTTTCTTTGATCATTCGTGGCGATACCCAACGATATAAATTCAGTTTACTTCCTGCTTTATCGTTCGTTCCACTGGCACGCGCTCCTCCGAAAGGCTGTTGTCCCACAACGGCTCCGGTAGGTTTGTCATTCAGATAGAAATTACCCGCAGCATTCTCCAAACGTTGTGTTGCTTGTTCCAAGGCGTAGCGATCGCCACTAAATACAGCGCCGGTCAATGCATAATCGCTGGTATTGTCTACCAAGTCTAAGGTTTCTTCCCAAGCGTCATCCTTGAATACATAAATGGTAACGACAGGGCCAAACAACTCTGTACACATTGTTGCATATTTAGGATCGTCTGTTTTGATGATAGTAGGGTGAATAAAATATCCTTCCGATTTATCATAGGTGCCTCCCACGACGATCTCTGCATTTTGATCAAGTTGTGCCTGGTCAATATACCCTGCTAGTTTATCGAAGCTACCTTCATGGATCACAGAGGTGATGAAATTATCCATATTCTCTGGAGAGCCTATTTTGAAGGAATTGACATCTCCAATAACATGTTCGCGCACTTCCTCCCAAATACTTTCAGAAATATAACAACGACTGGCAGCGCTACACTTTTGACCTTGGAACTCAAAGGCTCCTCGAGAAATAGCGGTAGCTACATGTGCCGGATTCGATGTCTTATGAGCAACGATAAAATCTTTTCCTCCTGTTTCTCCAACAATACGTGGATAGGTTTTGTAGGTATGAATGTTGTTTCCAATCTTTTTCCAAAGGTCCTTGAATACATCGGTAGAACCTGTAAAATGGAGTCCGCTGAAATCAGGACTCGCCAAAACCGTATCGGTAATCATCACGGGATCTCCCATCACCATATTGATCACACCATCAGGTACTCCGGCTTCCCGGAATACATCTAATACAACTTTCGCAGAATATACCTGGCTATCACTTGGCTTCCAAACCACAACATTCCCCATCAAAGCGGCACTGGCCGGGAGGTTTCCTGCAATGGCGGTGAAATTGAAAGGAGTAATGGCATATACAAATCCTTCAAGCGGGCGGTATTCTAGTCGGTTCCAAGCGTCAGAAGTAGATTCGGGTTGTTCCGAATAGATCTCTGTCATAAATTGCACGTTGAATCGTAAAAAGTCGATCAACTCACAAGCCGAATCGATCTCTGCTTGATGAATGGTTTTGGATTGTGCCAGCATGGTTGCTGCATTGATCTTCGCACGGTATGGTCCGGCAATCAGTTCAGCAGCTTTTAGAAAGATCCCGGCGCGATGTTCCCAGGGCATCGCCGCCCATTTTTTTCGCGCTTCAAGGGCTGTATCAATGGCCTGCTCTACATGTTTCTTTTTGGCTTTATGGAAAACTCCGAGTGCATGTTGGTGATCGTGAGGTGGCGACATGGTAGTAGTATCCCCTGTTTCGATCTCTTCCCCATTGATATATAAGGGCACATCTATGGTTTGCCCATACATTTTCTTATAGGTGTTTAACACTTCTTCGCGTTCCGGACTTCCCGGAGCATATGATAAAATAGGTTCATTTACGGCAATTGGCACGTCAAAAAATCCTTTTCCCATGGTACTCGTAGTTTAGATTAATTTGTAGATGGCAAAGGTACAAATTTAACTCCCAAACCGCCAATGCCCGCCTGTAATGTTTCGTTAATTTAGGCTATATTTGGCGCTATGTGTACGCTGACTTTCTTGCCGAAAAGTGAAGATGATTTTATCGTGACATCCAATCGCGATGAAGCTCCCGATCGTCAAACGGCACCTCCAGCATTTGTTACCTATGACAAAACGCAATTGTTATTTCCGAAGGACGCCTTGGCCGGAGGCACATGGATCGGTTTGAGTGACCACCAGCGAATGATCTGTTTGTTGAACGGAGGTTTTACGGCACACGAACGTGAAGATTCGTATCGAATGAGCAGAGGTATTATTGTCAAAGAGCTACTGGCAGCTTCTAATTTGAAGCGTAAAATTACCTCTTTTGATTTTAAGGGGATCGAACCTTTCACCCTTATTAGTGTTTCTTGGAAAGACCGTTCAGAATTGATGGAGCTGGTATGGGACGGAGCCACTCCTCATTTTCAAGAAAAGCCTTGGAAACCGACTGTCTGGTCTTCTTCTTTATTATATACGAATACCATGAAAACGGCTCGTGAAACTTGGTTTGCTCAATTTCTGAAAGAGGTTCCAAATCCGACTAAAGAAGAATTACGTACCTTTCATCGAGAGGCGGGGAAAGACTATCCCGAATATTCTTTGGTGATGGACCGCGGATTCGTAAGAACGAAGAGCATCACCCAAATTTCGAAAGATAAGAATGTAAGTATGTGGTACCAAACCCTACCAAGCGGAACAGCAGAAGAGATAATTTTTTGAAAAACAGCGGAAAAATACTCGTTTTAGCCTGGCCCGATACGTTTGTAAAGCATAGTGACGAATGGCTTTGCAAAGTGCTACCGTGGGTGGGGCTGGGAACACGAACCGCCATCAAGGCCGGGCATGCCGCATTAGTGTTGATCGAAAACAAAACCGGAGCCTGTGCATATTATGATTTCGGGAGGTATATCACTCCAAAAGGAATGGGTCGCGTGCGCGGTGTGACCACCGATGCAGAACTTGAGATTCCGATGAAAGCGCACATTTGCAAAGACGGAATCATTGAAAATCTTTCAGACATACTGCGTTGGTTGGCAGCGCATCCCGATAAAACGCATGGAGAGGGTCGCTTGGTGGCATCTGTCTGCGATACGGTGGATCATGATGCAGCCCACGCTTTCATTGTAGAAATGCAACGTCAAGGGAGCATCCCTTATGGGGCTTTTCATAAGAACGGAAGTAATTGCGCCCGTTTTGTGGCCGATACGATCTTAGCTTCGACTGATGATGTTGCCATTCAGAAAGCATTGCGGTTCAACAAATCGTTTACTCCCAGCACGGTGGGAAATGTTGAAAAAGCAGCATCGGCATTGGGTGTATTTGAAGTAGTGGCTGGTACCGTACATCGATACAAAGGAACTGCGCTACGGGAAAACCTCACTAATTATTTCTGTAAGTCGAAGGCTGAGGTTTCCAAGATTAGAGAGCCTGAATTTCCTAAGAATAGTTGCAAGCTAGAGGGTATTGGGAGTTCTGCGGTGTTTGAATGGGTTCCTGATGCTTCACTACCGCTACATCATTATCGCATACGAAAGTATAATGAAGATGGTATTATAGATTACGACGGAGTGTATGTTTCTGAAGTCTTCAATCCAAGAGAACCGTTTCATTTTGTCTACGATTCGCATTGCGCTTTTTGTCACGTTCGGCAATACGGAAAAGATATCAAATTACATGGGGTGATGTCGTACCAAGCTTTTGAAATGGCACAAGCAAGTTCTTCCGCGTAAGCGAAATACTATTAATTCAAACAGAATTGAGCGCTCAGCTGAAAGGGAGGAATACGCACCTTGAAAAGCGTTTTGTTTTCCAAATTGATCATATGATACCAACCGCGCATACTGCCTATGGGAGCGCGAAGCAAACAGCCACTGCTATAGGTATGCCGTTCGCCGGGTTCGATCACAGGTTGTTGCCCAATAACACCGTCTCCAACTACTTCTTCAATATGGTTCAATGCATCTTTGATGATCCAGTGACGCGACATCAATTGTACGGTGTTTTTGCCTGTATTTTCAATAGTGATCGTATACGAAAAAGCATAGTTTTCCAATAAGTTCTTCTGAAGAATACCTTCAAAATTACTTGTAACTGAAATTCGTATGCCTTTTGTTATTTTTTGCGTCATTGTTTAATACATAGCGGCGGTTACTAAGAAAAATAGCATTGCGAATATGGTTGAACTGATCCAAAACACAATGTTTAAAAATATGAATTTTAAAATTGTTATAATGCGTATTTGCTGATAAAAATTGCGAAGGGCTTTATAAAAATAGAAGGGACCGATGATGGAAAACACTATTCCGCTGAAGAGATTCATGTCCAATAAGGTATCGGGAATGAGACAGATCATCGCTGCCAAAAACACAAAAGTAAAAATATGGAAGATAAAGATCATGTGTTCCATATAGGTGTATTTCTTTTTGGAATATAAGAGCCAAAAGAACAAGGCATAGACCGGCGTAAAAAAGAACACGAAAAAAGGAGTTTTTTCGATAAGATAATACACAAATTCAGAGGGATTTTCCTCTACGCGCTCGAAGGCCAGAACTTTACTATAGGCCCAGCGATTGTAGGTAGAATTATCGTGATGCAAACTGTCGAGTGCTCGCTCTGAACTTTTGATATTCGTAGTTTTGTAAAAATCCCAATACAGTTCAAATCGTTTAAACATGCGGTTTCCGCGTTGCATAGTATCGAGTTGCGCTTCGGAAATTATTTCGTAGCTGTACTCTTCATCTTTGTCATTCGGAATAAAAGGGATGTACGCTTTGATAATCGAGTCGGCTTCTTCATTCTTAAAATTGGCGCGCTCGTTCCAAAGGGAGTCGGCTGGAATATTATTGGCTCGAAATACAGAATCGATCGTAATAGAGTCCTTTTCCGAAAGTTGCCCCAAAGCTTTACTAGGATCGGTGAACTTCACCATGCCGTCAGCGTCAGGGTTATTGAAATCACCCATAAGGCTATTGCTTCCGGTGAAGGTAGCGATCAAGCTTTGTAGAATGAAATAGATAATGGAAACGCTGAGAAAGAACCGAAATGGATTGGCGTATTTCAATCGTTGTCCGTGGACATAATTTCGCGTAATCACGCCGGGCCGAAACAGCAGATCTTTCAGTGTATAGCGAAATCGGGAATCATAGGTAATAATGCTGCCCAGAAATTCTCCAAAGAAATCTTTTAAGGAGAGGTTCTTTGTTGTGTTCATTTGCGAACAATACGGGCAAAACCGATCTGTTAGCTCAAGGGGCTGTCCGCAATTAAGACATTCACTGCCTCGGTACTTTTGTGCCTTTCGGCTGTTGCTTACAATGGTTTTTTTCTCGCTCACTACGTAAAAGTAGTGAAAACTTCTTTTTGATAGTCGAAGAATCTATAGCGGGAATACGGCTAGTTGTTGGTGATGTTTTCTGAATTTGCCCGTCCTATTCCAACAATACGGTCAAATCGTGCGCCTAAGTCTCTGAAATATACCAGCACTGTATAGTCGTTTTCAGTTTGCCAATGGTTTCCACTGATAAAACCTTCGTCTATGGTGCCGTCTCGATCTACCAATACGTATTTGTAATTATAGAACCCTTGTTTGAACAGTCGGAAGTTCGTATAGGTGTCGGTCGCTTTATCGTATCGCATCCAGGTGGAAGCATCGATGCTCCAATTATTAAAATTTCCGTAGAGATGAATTTCTTTGTCTCCTATATCATCAAAATTTTGGAGTTTGAAATGCATGCGCACGTATTCTGCCTCGATGGCCGGGTTCTGCACATCGATATTGCGTACCAAGAAATTTCCATTAATATCGGGATTGTACGTGTACACGCGGTCGCGTCGGGTTCGATCGGTATAGAGGTAGTTTTCGTACACATCGGTGAGTTCAATTCGGCGTACGCCATTACTTGCAGAACGCACATCCTTGTTGTCATAACTTAAAAATTCGTTTCCGCCCCAAAATGCAGCTTCCTGATCGTATCGATAGATCAGTTCACTTCCTAGGGTGTATTGCGGTACCAGATCGGTGATGGCGGTTTTCAAGTTGCTGTTTTGCAATACTAGGGTTTTGACCGTTTGCTTCGGATTGATAAGGAGTAAGTTTGGAGAGTTAATCGTGAATTGAACCACTTGTTTGGTTTCAATGAATTCCAATTTTCGGGAACGTCTGATCTCTACACCAACGCCTACCAGGTTTTCAATGATCATAAACTTCCGTGTAAACATCAATTCCCCATCGTCGTTAAAAATGCTAAGCAGGTAATTACCGCTTTTGGTCAATGCCCGAGTTTCGCGATTGGGTATCGTTAGCGTGTAATGTGAATAGATCTGAAGGCTATTTAAGGAGTTCTCATAGGTTTCAATACGAACATCATCAAACCCCTGTAAGTATTCTCCTTTGCTGAGATCGCTTGGGGACCAGTCAAAATTGTGATGGGTTATGGTGTAGAAATAATCGGCTTCATCTCCCTTAATATCATCAAAACTAAGCTGAAGCCGTTCTCCAAGATTGATGATGGGTAACTGACTTTGATTTGTTCCGCCTTGAAATTGAATGGTTCTTATGTATTCAGGTTCGATCTTGTCTACGATCTGAGCATAGATTTGAGAAGTAGAAATAAGGAATAAGCAGGAAAGAAAATATCGCAACATAATCATTTTGTTTGAGGGCTAAAGATAAACAATTTTCGTGCCGCACCGTCTTCTTCTACTTGGCGTCTCTATACCAAAATTTATGAAACAAATATTGTGGGATGCTGTTTAAAATTCATAAATTTGCACACCCGAAAATTGGGTGTATACCCTTCGGGAAAAAAGTTATTGAGTAGTAACACATGTATCCTATGTCAAAAGACATTAAGATTAGAAAAGGTCTTAACATCAAATTAAAAGGCGAGGCAGATAAAACACTTTCCAAAGCACCACGCTCTCGCACTTTTGTTATCAGACCTTCAGACTTTCATCTAGTCACCCCGAAAATGGTCCTTAAGGAAGGCGCGAAGGTGCAAGCCGGCGAAACAATTTTTTATTCAAAACAAGAAGAAGCGATTAAGTTTGCTTCTCCTGTAAGTGGAACCTTAACAAAAATTGAAAGAGGCGCAAAACGAGTGATAACAGCTATTGAGATTGAAGCAGATACCCAAGATACGTTTCATGACTACGGAGCAATGGATGTCGCAAATACTGCTGCAGAGGTGTTGAGAGAACGGTTGTTAGAAAGTGGCTGTTGGCCCTTTATCAAACAACGTCCTTATGATGTGATCGCCGACCCTGAAACGACCCCGAGAGACATTTTTATTTCTGCTTTTGCCACAGCACCATTGGCAGCAGATACCGATTTTTCGCTTCGCGGAAAAGAAATGGAGCTGCAGGCGGCTGTGACTGCATTGAGCAAACTTACGGAAGGTAAGGTGCATGTGACGATCGCTAAGAGCGGAACGTCTCCCTTTGAAGGATTAAATGATATTGAATTACACCGTGCTTCAGGTCCGCATCCCGCCGGAAACGTAGGAACGCAAATTGCCAAGATCGCTCCGGTGAATAAAGGAGAAACCATCTGGACCGTAGCTGCTCAAGATTTAGTGATTATCGGTGAACTATTCCTTACCGGAAAATTCAATGCCGAACGTATTATCGCTTTGGTAGGTTCTTCTGTAAAAACACCAAAATACTATACCACGCGTATTGGCGCAGAGGTTTCTACCTTTGTGTATGATTCGGGACTTTCCGAAGAAAACGTGCGCGTTATCAGTGGTGATGTGCTAACTGGAGATGAAATTTCACCCAAAGGTCATTTAGGGTATTACAACAATACAGTCACGGTGATTCCGGAAGGAGATGATTACGAGTTTTTTGGATGGAACAAACCAGTTTTCAATAAGGTGTCAACAACACGTGCGCTGACCTTTTCTTGGATGAATCCGAATAAAAAATACGAACTGGATACCAATACCAATGGAGAGCATCGCGCCTTCGTAGTAACTGGGAATTATGAAGAGGTGTTTCCGCTGGATATCTATCCACTTCAATTACTTAAAGCGTGTATGGTACAGGATTTAGACCAAATGGAAGCGCTTGGAATGTATGAAGTGGCTCCAGAAGATTTTGCCTTGACCGAATTCATCTGTATTTCAAAACAACCGCATCAGAAAATAATTCGTAACGGCTTAGACCTTATGTATAAAGAAATAGGATAACGCTATGGGATTGAAACAAAAATTACATACGCTTAAAGAAAAATACAAAGGCAAGAAAATGGCTCCGGCCTTTAATGCCTTACATACGTTTTTATACCTGCCGAATGAAACCACGCATGGGGGAACTCATATTAAGGTGGCAGACGATCTAAAACGAACCATGAACACTGTGATCTTGGCGTTGGTACCGTGCTTGATCTTTGGAATCTTTAATGCAGGGTATCAATACAACGTTCAGGTTGGAGAAGTGGATAGAGTCGCCGGATTCTTTAGTGGTGAATTCTGGAATTGGGCGAATTTTGTTGTAGGTGCCTGGAAAGTATTGCCGCTCGTCATCGTTTCGTATGGAGTGGGATTGGCTATTGAATTTCTATTTGCGGTCATTAAAGGGCATGAAGTAGAAGAGGGGTATTTGGTTACCGGAATGTTGGTGCCGTTAATTGTTCCCGTGGATCTTCCGCTTTGGATGTTAGCCGTAGCGGTAGCTTTTGGTGTCGTCATCGGAAAAGAAGTTTTTGGTGGTACCGGAATGAATATTTTAAATCCTGCATTGACCATTCGAGCCTTTTTGTTCTTTGCCTATCCTACCTGGATGAGTGGTGACAAGGTTTGGGTGACCGGTGCTGTAGATACAGCAGGTCAAGCCGATGCGCTTTCCGGAGAAACCATCTTAGGAAGCCTTGCGCAAAACAATGGTTTTAGTAACGGAGTGGTAGATTATACCCTTTGGGATCAAGTTATGGGCTTTATTCCCGGTTCCGTAGGAGAGACCTCTAAATTACTCATTATTATTGGTGCATTGATCCTCATCTTCACAAAAATTGGAAGTTGGCGGATTATTTTAAGTACTTTGATTGGTGCATTAACCATGGGCTTGATCTTTAATGGTGTTGTGGACGCCGGATGGATTTCTGAAAGTTCTAAGTTTTACGGATTGATGAGCGTCGATTTTTGGCAGCACTTATTCATCGGTAGTATTCTGTTTGGAGCCGTATACATGGCCACAGATCCCGTAACAGCATCGCAAACCAACAAAGGAAAATGGATCTACGGATTCTTAATTGGATTGATCTCTATCTTAATTCGAGTGTTCAATCCGGCCTATCCTGAAGGGGTGTTCTTGGCCATTTTATTAATGAACGTATTTGCGCCAACCATTGACCACTACGTGTTACAAGGTAACATCAAAAAGAGAATGAAACGTTTAAAAGTTAAAACAGCATAGCTATGGCGATCGATACTGATAAAAATAGTTACACCATCATCTTCGCCGTTATCATGGTGGTAGTGGTAGGTTCTCTTCTTGCTGGTTTTGCAAGCGGATTGAAACCTACGATCAAAGAAAATGAACAGCGAGAGAAGCAACAGAACATTCTTTACGCGATGGGCATCAATAACAATGATCCCGAAGACAGCAGTGTGGCGTTCATTCAGGAAGACGTAGAAGCTACGTTCAATGAATACATCACAAAACAATTGGTGATCCAGGATGGTGAAGTTACTGAAGATGACCAAGCTTACTTGATCGATATTAAGAAAGAAGAAACAAAAGCAAAGGATCCTGAATACAAACGCCGACTCCCCTTAATAGTGGGTGAAAAAGATGGGAAAGAAGTCTATGTGATGCCGGTACGCGGGAAAGGACTTTGGGATGCGATCTGGGGCTTTGTTGCCGTTGATAAAAGCATGACCATTACCGGAGTGTATTTTGATCATAAAGGAGAAACTCCCGGACTTGGAGCTGAGATCAAACAGCGTTATTTTATGGATGATTTTACAGGTGAAAGTTTCCTTGATGGTGACGCCTTTAAAGGAATCGATGTAGCGAAGGGAAATAACGATCCAAACAACACAGATACTTCCGATAATGAAGTAGATGCGCTTGCAGGAGCCACAATTACCGGCGATGGGGTCACGGCGATGCTTCGTAAGGACATTAAGATGTACGTACCCTATTTTCAATCTTTAAATCAATAAGAAATGGGATTACTTTCAAAGAAAGACAGCAAACTCATATTAGATCCCTTTGCGGATAACAACCCGATCACCATTCAGGTATTAGGGATCTGTTCCGCATTAGCGATTACAGCGCAATTAAAGCCTTCTATCGTAATGGCGATCTCTGTACTCTTCGTGATGGGTGTAGGAAATATCGTTATCTCATTGATGCGGAATATCATTCCGTCGAAGATTCGAATTATAGTGCAATTAGTTGTTGTGGCAACCTTAGTTATCATTGTAGATCAAGTGTTGAAAGCCTTTGCATACGAATTGAGTAAAGAACTTTCGGTGTTTATTGGGCTTATCATTACGAATTGTATCATTATGGGTCGTTTCGAAGCATTTGCCTTGGGGAACGGCGTGTGGCGTTCGTTCTTGGATGGTATCGGAAACGCTGCCGGATACGGAGTTATCTTGATCATCGTTGGGTTCTTCCGTGAGTTATTAGGAAGTGGAACCCTATTCGGATTTAAAGTATTGGGAGATCCCGTGGCAAAAACAGGATTGTATGCCATTGGATACGAAAACAACGGATTTATGGTATTGCCTCCGATGGCACTAATCGTGGTAGGAATCATTATCTGGGTGCAGCGTAGTAAAAATAAAGACCTAATCGAAGAAAACTAAGACATGGAGCATTTAGAATTATTTTTTAAGTCGGTTTTTGTTGACAACATGGTATTCGCCTATTTCTTGGGAATGTGCTCGTATTTGGCGGTTTCTAAGAAAGTAAGTACCGCAGTTGGATTAGGAGCGGCTGTGATCTTTGTATTAACAGTAACGGTGCCGATTAACTGGTTGTTAGATCAATATATCTTACAAGAAGGAGCCTTAACGTGGTTGGGAGCTGAGTATGCTGAATACGATCTAAGCTTCCTATCGTTTATTCTTTTTATCGCAACCATCGCTACCATGGTACAATTGGTAGAGATCATTGTCGAGAAGTTCTCCCCCTCTTTATATAACTCGTTAGGTATTTTCTTACCACTTATCGCGGTGAACTGTGCGATCTTAGGAGGGTCGTTGTTTATGCAATCTCGAGAGATCGAGTCTTTCGGATTGGCGCTTAACTACGGGTTTAGCAGTGGTATTGGCTGGTTCTTGGCAATTTTAGCCATTGCAGCCATTCGCGAAAAGATTCGCTACAGCAATGTTCCTGCTCCGTTACGTGGATTGGGAATTACCTTTATCATTACCGGACTTATGGCGATTGGGTTTATGAGCTTCGGAGGAATGCTAACCGGAGGAGATGAAGAAACCCCTTCTTTGGATAGTCAGCCTGAAAATATCGGAGTGGAAACTCCTGTGGAAGATTCAGAAGAAACAACCGAAACTGCAACCGTTTCATCAACTATAACAGCACAATAATATGTTCCTAGCAGCAAGTACATTAGGAGTCGTAGTAGCAACTGTAGTAGCCTTTTTGGTTCTTATCCTATTATTGGTATCGCTATTGTTGTTCACAAAACAAAAGTTATCTCCTTCAGGGCCGGTAACCATTACTATTAATGACGAAAAGAAAATCGAAGTACCCTCCGGGGGAACGTTGCTTTCTACCCTAGGAAGTAAGAAAATCTTTTTACCATCTGCCTGTGGGGGTGGAGGTACCTGTATCCAATGTGAATGTCACGTGTTGGAAGGTGGCGGAGAAGCACTTCCTACAGAAACACCACACTTTACTCGGAAGGAGTTGAAGGAAGGAGCCCGACTTTCCTGTCAGGTGAAAGTGAAACAGGACATGAACATTCACATTCCGGAAGAAGTCTTCGGAATTAAAAAATGGGAAGCAACTGTCGTGCGTAATTATAACGTGGCTTCCTTTATCAAGGAATTTGTGGTAGAAATCCCTGAGGATATGAACTACAAGGCAGGTGGATATATTCAAATTGAAATTCCGCCTTGCGAGATCAAATACGAAGATATTGATATTACGGCCCACCCGGAAGAACACGAAACTCCGGATAAATTTAAAGCGGAGTGGGATAAATTCAACCTTTGGCCTTTGGTGATGAAAAACACCGAAGTGGTAGAACGTGCCTATTCAATGGCTTCTTACCCTGCTGAAGGACGCGAGATCATGCTAAATGTGCGTATTGCAACGCCGCCATGGGACCGTGATAAAAACCAGTGGATGAGCGTGAACCCTGGAATTGCATCTTCTTATATCTTCAATTGTAAAGAAGGCGATAAAGTTACTATTTCGGGGCCTTATGGTGAATTCTTCATCAATGAAAGTGAAGCCGAAATGTTATACGTGGGTGGTGGTGCCGGAATGGCGCCCATGCGCTCACATTTATATCACCTGTTCAAAACTTTGGAGACCGGAAGAAAGGTAACGTATTGGTACGGAGGGCGTTCAAAGCGAGAGCTATTCTACATTGAACATTTCCGAGCGCTAGAGCGTGACTTCCCGAACTTTAAGTTCTATTTAGCGCTTTCTGAACCTTTGGAAGAAGACAATTGGAAGGTAAAAGAAAATATTGAAGCAGAAGGCGATGGTTTTGTTGGATTTATCCACCAAGTAGTCATTGATAATTACTTAAACCATCACGAAGCTCCCGAAGATATTGAATTGTATTTCTGTGGGCCGCCGTTGATGAACCAGGCGGTTCAAAAGATGGGTGAAGACTTCGGTATTCCCGATGAGAACATTCGATTTGATGATTTTGGGGGATAGTCTTCCGAAAATTGATATTTAAAAAACGCTCCTTCATGGGGCGTTTTTTATGTGTATTATGAGAAAAATTAAGATTTAATTAAGAAAAATTTAGATAATGTGTTGTGTAAATCGGATTAAGTGTTATTTTTGACGTGTTAATAGCCCCATAAATCTTTGTAAAACATAAACCTTATTAGTTCTCAGACCAGTCCCCACCTCGGTCAAATAGCAGTTTACCTAACAAATTTTAGAAAGAACATTTTTCTGTTATGATCACGTAAAAGATGCGTATCTAATAACCGACTGAAATAGAGATGAATAATTGTTTTTTCATAATAAAATGTTAAATTCGTAAAACCCTTTTATTACTAATCCGTCAATTTAACTATGAATCAAATGTACACGACCAAAAACCGGAAAGCTTGTCGAACCTATCTGTTGTCGACAGCCATGTTTATATGCACCTTGACGACCGCGTTCGCACAATCGCAATTGCAACAAGATAAAAGCAATAATAACACAACGAGTAAGATTGAATTAGCTACCTTAGTTGAAAAGGGGCAGAGTAATGAGTATGTTATAACAGCCCAACATATAAGTAGAGTAAGTGGTGTCCATCACATATATCTTCGTCAAGCGATTGACGGCATAGAAGTGTATGGAACCGAATCAAGTATTCATAAAACTCCAGCAGGTTCTGTATTTAGAACAAATAATAATTTTGTTTCTAATATTGAAGAACAGGTTCTTAGCAATCGCGCCAGCATTAATGCTGCTACCGCTATTTCTTCAGTGGCTAATCAAATGGGGTATAATCTCTCAAACCTACAACTTTTAGAAACTAAAAATCCACTAACCCAAGAAGCCGTGTATAATGGCGGGGGCATCTCTGTTTCCAATATCCCGGTAAAGCTAATGTACTATTATCGAGAAGGAATAGGAGTTCAAATGGTGTGGGAACTTTCGGTTGAAGAATATAATAGCGCCGATTGGTGGAATTTCCGCGTCGATGCTACTACCGGAAACATTATCGATAAAAACAACTTTACTGTATCTTGTTTAGATGAGATGCACGATCATGCACACGGGGATGAAAAGAGCGAAATCCCTTACGAAACACCGTTATATTATACGGTTCCGGAAGAAGCATCAATGATGGTAGGTACTTATAATGTAATTCCAATGCCAATTGAGTCTCCGGGACACGGTTCTCGAGTGTCTGTTTCTGATCCTGACAATGCCGTAGCCTCTCCTTATGGATGGCACGATACGAACGGGTCTCCCGGAGCAGAATCAAATTATACTATCGGAAATAACTGTGATGCGTATGACGATAGTTCGAGTACGGTTACCGGAACCGGTTCTGGAACCAATGACGAACGCGCCTTTGGAGGTGCCGGACTAACCTTTAACTTTCCGTTTAATACCAATGTTACGGTAGGAGACGGAAGTATCGATGCTGCCGTTACCAATTTATTCTACTGGACGAACATCATTCACGATGTAGTATATCAATACGGATTTGACGAAGCCTCCGGAAATTTTCAGGTAAATAACTACGGAAACGGTGGCGCTGGAAACGACTCTGTTCGTGCGGAAGCGCAAGATGGTTCCGGAACTTGTAATGCGAACTTTGCTACTCCTTCTGATGGAAACCGCCCACGGATGCAAATGTATGTGTGTGGTACTCGTGATGGCGATTTTGACAATGGCGTGATTGTGCATGAATACGGACACGGAATTTCAAACCGACTTACCGGTGGGCCTGCAGCCTCAGGATGTCTTGGAAACCAAGAACAAATGGGCGAAGGATGGAGTGATTATTACGGATTGATGCTTACCATGGATGCCAGTGATGCCAGAGATGATAGTCGCGGTATTGGTACGTGGTTGGTAGGACAAGCTCCAACAGGTCCTGGAATCAGAACGTATCCATATAGCACTAATTTTGCGGTAAACCCACATACGTATGCCGATACTTCTGCAGAAGTAGCACCACACGGTGTAGGATCTGTATGGTGTGCTATGCTTTGGGAAATGACGTGGGACTTGATCGATCAAGAAGGGTTCGATCCTGATATTTACAATGGAACCGGAGGGAATAATATCGCCTTAAACCTTGTTACCGAAGGAATGAAGCTTCAAGCTTGTAGTCCTGGCTTTGTGGACGGGCGTGATGCCATTCTCGCAGCCGATCAAGCAATCTACGGAGGTGCTTATAATTGCCTAATTTGGGAAGCTTTTGCCCGTCGTGGATTAGGTTTCAGCGCAAACCAAGGGTCTAGCAATAACAAAAACGATAATACCGAAGCCTTCGACCTTCCTCCTGGATTAGGAACCCCAGATATGAACGCTTCCCTACAATCGGTTTGTGTTACAAGCGGAGTTCAAACAGGATTGAGCGGCGGACTTCCAGAAGGGGGGGTGTATAGCGGTACCGGTGTTACGGATGATGGTAACGGACAAACATTTAGCTTTGATCCTTCCGTTGGTGGCGTAGGTACTACCACCGTAACGTATACGATCACAAACCTTTGTTCTGGTTCTGTGGAAAATGATACCGATACCATTACAGTAGGTGATAGTACGCTTGCCATTGTATGTCCTGAAGATATTACCACTTGTGACCCTGATATTTCTTTTGAATTTCCACGTCCTGCCGATGGTTGCTTCGGAAGATCTAGCAATCGCGTAACACAAAATACCGTTGAAACGAATAACGGAAGTATTGATTGTGACGGGGAACTTTCCGGTCACTTACGTCAATTCAACCTAACAACAGAAGGTGTAAGTAGAGATTATCTCATTACTGGTATAGACGTAGGAATTAATACGACCACGGGCGCAAACATCACTGTAAATATTTATTTGAATAATACCATTGATAACCCTATTACCTCATACGTAGTGCCAATTTCTACAAATGTTACACCTTATGCCACAGCAACTTCTGCTGTTCCGGCCGGTAGTGTATTTACTCATACCGTACCCTTTGATGTCTTTTTACCAGCAGGTACGGCGTTTACCGTAGAGGTGATCTCTCCTGCCTCCCAAAGTTTTATGATTGCATATAATGATTCAGGAGTTTTCAATAATCCTAATGATACTACTATTGGCTATACAAGCTGTATCAGTGGTTTACCGTACAGTGATTTATCTGATTTTGATTTTGGAGCGAACTCCGTGCTTATTGCAGTGCAGGGTACAGAAAGTGATTTCTTAACTACGGTGCAAACTACGGGAATTACTACGGGTGAAACCTATCCTTTGGGAGTTACAACCAACACATTTGAAACAACGGATAGTAGCACTGGTGATAGTGTTAGTTGTTCCTTTGACGTTAATGTATTAGGAGACAGTGTGACACAATTTGTGGGTGGTGCTTGGAACAATGGCGCTCCAACCAGTACAGCTCGTGCCATTATCTCTGATGATTATGATACCGCAGCACAAGGAAATATTGACGCTTGTGATTGTGATGTAGAAGCCGAAACTATTCTTACTGTAGGACCTGATGATTACCTGAATATTCAGTACAATATCAATGTAGAAGGTACGCTTAATGTAGCGCATACCGGATCTATTGTTCAATCAGAATCAAGTGCCATCGTCACCAACAACGGAACGATCAATGTTGATGTTACCACTCCGGTGCTTCAAACACGTGATTTCATGGTCATGGGAAGTCCGATGGACGGTGAGACACGTAACGATGTATTCGACAGCGCGTTTTTAGTGCTGAATAGTACACCAGGAAATTTCCTACCACACCCTGAAGTTCCTACAGGCGGAACCAACTTTGCCGATGATAACGGAGACTTCTGGAACAGCTACAGTGGTGCGATCAATGTGGGAGAAGGCTATATTGTTCGTCCGCAGAGCG
>CEVM01029691.1_pt1 | contig 39892 bp, 43 predicted proteins | sample 531481 | NCBI WGS metagenome assembly CEVM01 (sample SAMEA2623649, study PRJEB7988) | marine metagenome | biome: marine biome (ENVO:00000447); feature: mesopelagic zone (ENVO:00000213) & marine oxygen minimum zone (ENVO:01000065); material: "saline water (ENVO:00002010), including plankton...
TATGTTGCATCAGGTTCAAGTGATGGTGCTGACGCAATGGTTTTCTTAACAGGTGTTGGCCAAAGCCATCAAGGTATAGAATTAGAAGGTAATGCACAATTGAGTGACATGGTGAGTCTTGTGGGTTCCGCATCATTTGGTACATGGCAACATGATGGTGATGCAAGTGGTACCTATAAGAATTATGACACTGGTGAACAAGCTAAATATGACTATGCGCTTGACGGCCTAAGAATTGGCGATCAACCTCAATGGAGTGTGGTTTTAGGCCCAACATTAACTCCTATGGAGGGAGCTAAAATACAAGCATTGTGGGGCAAATATGCTCGTCATTTTGCTGCCTGGGGTCCGTCAAGTCGTGAGTATGATGGTTCAGATGCAGATGCAGATAGAAATCAATCGTGGGAAACTCCTGGATACAGCAAAGTGGATTTACATGCATATTACGATCTTAATGTATCTGGATATGATTTAACTTTATTCCTACATGTATTCAATGCATTAGATGCTGTTTATGTTCAAGATGCAACGGACAATAGTAGCTATAATGGATATTACAGCAATGAAACTGGAAGACATAATGCAATGTCAGCTGAAGTATTCCTTGGTGCTCCAAGATACTTTAATGCTGGTGTAACATTTAGGTTCTAATTAATATAATAAATTAACTAGATGTAATAAAAAAGCCCCTTCATTGGGGCTTTTTTATTGCTATGATTATAATGAATAGATAAACCCTACATGAAGTAATATAAAATTATTGCTTTCCTCTTCATCTCTTGGGTCTGACATGGAGTGTATTGCTCGTAAACCAATGACGGTTTTTATTCTTGAATTAGAAAATGCATTGCTAACCACTCGAAACTCTGCGCCACCCATTACAGCTAGCGAATTTACATTATTAACCTGGCCATATGATGCCAGGTGCATACCCAAGCCCCCAACAATATTTAATCCCTGAATTGAGCCTATACTAATAGGAGTACTTACTAAGGCATTAAATCCATTGAGCCCTAAGGGGTAATAACCACCAGGAAGTGAAACTGACATATATTCAAATAACAAATAGTATAACGATTGATCAAATCTAAAAATCCAGGGTAATTTCACTCCAGAAATGAATCCAGGGCCCCACTCAATTTCTTTCATATTCAGGCCTATTCCATGCATAACTGGTAATGAACCGTATATATCTAGATTCATCATTGCTACATCTTTTTCTTCTTCTTCTATTATACGGTCTTTCACTACTTTCCTTTCTCTTATGATTTCTTTCTCTTCTTCTTCTTTATAGGTCCCACCTAAACGATACTGCCTCCATAATGTATTTGCTTTTGATACGATATGTCGGCCAATTATTTCACCTTCATCATTTGCTGTTGTTACGATTACATCTTCAAGGATAGGGTCCATCCAATATGCATTTCGAGATATTAATGATCCATCAATATTATAATAATCTAATTGAGTTAGAAATTTTTCCTTAGCTATATAAATCTCATGGCTTCCCAAATAGGTGGTATCACTTTGAAAATATCTTGAAGTAATTTTTTCTGTTTGATTAATAGAATCTTTTAAATCTTCATAATAAAATTTGTAATTATAATATTTACTACCAAGTTCATCATAAACAGATACTGACTTAGGTCTTCCATCTTTTATGCTCTTAAAATCAGCAATCCAATTAGTTCGAATCTCACTTGCTGGATTTGCAAATAATATACTATCTAGTTGTGTAATGATCATATTTTTATGAAATGTTACTTTATAAGCCGACCTTGTCCCTTCTTTATTCCACCGTAATCTGTATGTAAATAACTTTTCTCCCAGTCCATTATATCTTTCAACAAATGTTAATCTTCCATTGCGTCCAAAAGTTGCCTTGAAATGAGGTAGTCTTTCTGAATCCCATTCAGAAATAGAGTTACTAAGTTCCCTCTTATAATCATTCCAATCTGAATAAAATAATGTTCTAGTTTGTACAGTATCTAATACACCTTTATCTCTCTTGCTTGGTATATATTCAATTTTAATTAAGTCACCACTTCCATCATATGTTGCTTTGAAATATGCTCCTTTTTTTACCTTATTTTTATCCATCCCATCTTGTAAAAGAATTGATCTTGTAAGATCTGTGGGGAAATATTTTACTATCGTTGTATCAATCGATTGGCCGATCAAAAAGATAGGTATTAATAGAAGTATGTAGTGAAAAATAATTACTACTTTCAATATTCTTTTATCTATAAACCCCAGATAATAATAAATAATAAAGCAAATATCATACTTGCTCGTACCCAGGTCCCACTTTGTGTCTGTCTTTGATATTCTTCAATTTCTGCATCAATTGCGCGATAGCTCATAACAACTAACTCTACATTCCCCTCCTCAATCATAACATCTTGTTGACCTAGTCGAATGATATCCTTTAGTGTTTTATTAGATGGAACAGACTGTTCTGGGATTCCATCATCTGGAGGGAAAATACTTACTTTATGCCAACCAGGGGTCACTGTTAAGGCTTGTGTTATTGGTGTTTTACCAACATAATAACCATCGAGATAAATTGGCACACTATCTGTATCGCATGAAATTTTCATTGCAGTATACCTTGCACGATTATCCCATTTCATAGTTTGCCCAGATGCAAAAGCAAAAAATAATAAGGCTAATAGGGAAAATCTCAAAATTTATTCTGTTTCAATATTCTCTGTTAATTGATGTAAAGTGTTCTGTAGCTCTATTACTTGAATAATAATTTCTTTTGCATCTTCTCCGGAAGATTCTAATTCCCTTATTTTTATTCTTGCTTGCTTAATTTGATCTTTTATTAATTTGCCTTTAATAGTAGCAATACACTCACTTATAATTAATTGTGGATCATCAGAACTCACATCATCAAAAAGAATTTCTGATACTAATCTTTTTTCATCCATATTTTCAAATTGATCAATTATTGCAGAGAGATCTTTAGGTTTATTATCCTTTATTAAAAATAAACCTATTTTTTGCAGGATTGGCTCATCAAATATTTGAAAATCTATTATATTTTTCATAGATGGATAAACTTCATCAAAATTAAATGCAATAGCACGAATAATTTCTAGTTGTGCTTTTTGCATTGCATTTGTAAATGGTTGCGTCTTAGCAGAATACTTGTCAGAATCGACATTAATTTTTTTCATTCCAGTTTGACTGTTAAACAATCGATATACTTCTACTTCATCTAATTGAAGCTCTTGAGATAAGGATTTAAGCAAATCATCGCGAATAATTCCATCATTAATTAGTGATATTTCCTTTAGAATTTCTTTCACAATTCTAGATCGGTCTGTTCCTGATAGATTCTTAACGTCTCTCTTATGTAAGTGGAATAATAACAAGGGCATGCTTGAGCCCATCGCTTCTTGAAATGCGTTCACGCCTTCTTCTCTAACCCAATCATCTGGATCTTTATCATTAGGCATAGGGATAACTAAAGGCTCCACACCCGCTTGAAATAAAACATAGCCAGCTCTTAGAGTTGCATTTATTCCTGCATCATCACCATCATATGCTAAGTATACTTTGGATGCAAACTTTCGTATCTGAGATGCATGATTATTACCTAAGGCAGTTCCAGAAAGAGCAACAACATTTGGAATGCCTAATTGAACTAATTGCAAGAAGTCTGTATAACCCTCAACAAGAACTGCAGTTGAAAACTTGCGAATAGAATCTCTAGTTTTATGCAAACCATAAAATACTTCGCTTTTTCTGTATAATGGAGTTTCCGGTGAATTGAGATATTTTGCTGGATCATTATTATTAAAGATTCTTCCGCCAAAAGCAATAGCTTTCCCTGATTGATGATATATAGGGAACATTATTCTTGATCGAAATCGATCGCGCCAACCTCTATCAGTTTTTATAAAAAGACCAGTCTTTTCATACACATTATCTTTAAACGATGAAGTTTTAATTGTATTTGATAATGTGTCCCATGAATCAGGTGCAAACCCAATATGATATGTTTTTATCGTATCATCATTGAATCCTCGATTATGAAGGTAGTCAAGAGCTGCTTTCCCTTTTTCTGAAAAAAGAATATTATGATAAAGCTTTACAGCTATATCATGTAATTCATATAAAGAAGAAAAAATTTTATTGGCTGGGCCGGATTGATAGTCTACTTGAATTCCATATTTATGTCCTAACTGTTTTACTGCTTCAATAAATGAAATCTTTTCATGCTCAACAATAAAACTAAATACGTTACCTCCAGCACCACAGCCAAAACAATGATATATTTGTTTATCCGGAGCAACACTAAATGATGGTGTCTTTTCAGAATGAAAGGGGCATAATCCAAAGAAATTTCGCCCCCTTTTCTTTAGGTCAACATATTGAGCAACTACATCATATATATCTGCAGTATTTCGAATGCGTTCAATTGTTTCTTCAGGAACGCGTGCCATAATTAAGATTTATCATTATTAATCATATCCTTCAAAAATATTTCTCCATCTTTTATAGGATCATCAAGATGAAATAAATTAATTATAACGTACCGAGTGTTAGTAAACCTGTAAGATAAATAAGATTCCTTACGAATAATCGATGCCCATTTATTTGAGGGGAAAAGATCAATGGTCCAATAGAACAACATTAATATGATAATTCCTTTTAATGCACCAAAAACAAATCCCATAGAGCGATTTGCAAACTTTGTCCCTCTTGATGTTAAAAGAATATGGAAAAATCTTGTTAATACTCTTACAATAAATAATATTAAAACAAAAATAATTGAAAAACTAATTACCATCACCACAAATGTATTAAGATGAATAAAAGTTAATATTTTTGATGATAAGGTAAGATAATACTTTAAAGAAAATATTATTGAAACAATTAATCCGATTAACCGCCCGGCTTCTTCAATAAAACCTCTACGAAAACCTACACTTCCCATTAAAAGCACAAAAAAACATGCTAGTACATCTAAAAATAAAATCACGCTTATTGTAAAAGGTCACTTACGATTTGCTGGGCCATTTTACCATCTGCTTTTCCTGCAGAACGTTTCATAATCTCTGGCATCACTTTTCCCATATCACTCATACTAGTCGCACTTGTATCTGAAATGACTTCTTTAATTAATGTGCTCAATTCCTGTTCAGACATCATTTTTGGTAAATAAAAATTCAATATTTTCAATTCATCCATTTCATTCTTCATCAGTTCAGAACGATTATTTTTTTCATATATATCCGCAGCTTCTTTACGCTGTTTAACCAAGTTTTGAAGAATCTTAACTTCATCATTCTGACTTAAATCTTCTCTTTTTTCAATTTTTTTATCTTTCAATTTTGCAAGTGCAACTCTTAAAGTTGAAACCCTAAATTTGTCGCCATTTTTCATTGCCTCATACATATCAGATTGTATTGTTTCATATAATGACATATTAATATTCCTAACTTTGATCTATTCTTTTCATACTAATTAATAATTGATCTTGATCTGTTTCAAAACCAATAAAACGCCTACCAAGTTTTTTTGTTACTACTCCTACGCCTCCGCTTCCCATAAACGGATCGACAACCCAATTAAGTTTAAAGCTGCTCGCGTCTAAAATACGCTTAATTAATGCTTCTGGTTTATCACCATTCATATCTTCAGATTGTCCAGTATGTGTATCAATAATATCTCCCCATAAATTATTAGGTCCAGAATCTTTTTCTAATGAAGGCTTAATATCTTTTTGATTGGCAATAGCTTCTTGATGAAAAAGAAAATCGTTAGTTTTTGTTGCAAACCAAATATCTGCAGACTGATTTTTCCAAGTTACAGCCTTGGAGGTTTCTCCAGCCAACATTTTCCTCCATGTTATACGCGTCTGTACATGTAGAAAATTTGTTAACATAGAATGATACATTCCAGATAGCCTCCAATCGCAAAATAGATACAGTGCTCCAGTTGATTTCAGTACTCGATGAGCTTCCTCAAGCCAGTTATTGTTCCATTTATAATATTCCTGTAAAGTCATAGGAGATCCAGGGCGATCCTCTCCTCGCCAAGGATTCTCAGGCGGATCTGTTATAATTACATCAATACTGGATGAAGGGAGCTTTCGTAGTCCTTCTAATCCGTCAGATAAATAAACACCATCATGCATAGAATCAATTGTCATTTGAATATCATCTACTTTTTGTAATGATGGTAGATATCTATTTAAATCAGAAACTGTTAAACCAGGGTACGGTTCAATTGGATTTGAAAGTAAAGGTTTTGCTGTGTGTTTTTTAATCATTACAGGTTAAAATTTAGAATTTCTTATCTTTTATCACTATGCATTCATGCTAAAATTTGTAGATTAGTAATAGTAAGCGTAAAATAAAATATGAATAAAAAGAAAGTAATTTTCATATGTACTGGGAATGCATGTAGATCACAAATGGCTGAAGGGATATTACGTGAAATGGCTGGAAGTTCATTTGAGGTCTTTAGTGCGGGAAGCCACCCATCCAGATTACATCCAGCATCTGTAATAGTAATGGATGAAATTGGAATTGATATTTCTCACCATTATTCAAAATCTATTGATAAATATATAGATTCAGGTATTCATATTGCAATTACAGTTTGTGATAATGCCAAAAATTATTGTCCTACCTTTCCAGGTAATGTAAAACAAATACATTGGAGTCTTGAGGACCCTTATCATGGTTGGAATTCTAACGATGAAGATCTTCCACCCTATAGAGAGACTAGAGATGAATTAATAAAAAGGATAACATCATTCTTAAAAGAATAATATATATCACTCCATTACTATTGTTAATTATAAACTGTAATAATTATAGCGACTCATACCAATGGTACAAAGGGAACCTTCATACCCATACTTTTTGGAGTGACGGTGATGCCCCTCCTGAAATAACTGTTGATTGGTATAAATCAAACGGATATGACTTTTTAGCATTATCGGATCATAATATCTTATCAACTGTTGAAAAGTGGATTAAAGTACACGATAACGATCCTGGAGGTTGGCCACCAACAATGACCAAAAGCAAACTTAAAGATATTGAAAATAAGTTTGGATTAGAATGGATAAATACTAGGATAATGAATGACACGCTTGAAATGCAACTTACCACACTTGATAAGCTAAAAATGAAATTTGAGATAGATAATGATTTTCTATTGATACAATCTGAAGAAATCAGCGATATATACGAAAAAACCCCTATACATATCAATGCAACAAATATATCAGAATTTATTCCACCTCAAGGCGGCAATAGCGTATTCGATGTTTTACAAAGAAATATAAATGCAGTTCGTGAACAACGCAAAACTACAGGTCAGGCAATGATTGCCCATATAAATCATCCGAATTATAAATGGGCTCTTTTATCAGAACATTTAATCAATATACAAGGGGACTCCTTTTTTGAAGTGTATAATGGACACCCTTTAGTAAATAACTGGGGCAATAATGAAAAACCAAGTACAGATAAAATGTGGGATATTGTTCTTACTATGAGAACAATAAAGAATCTTCCTCCCATGTATGGCCTTGCTGTTGATGATGCCCATGCCTATTATAAATATAAAATTGGAAAAGCTAACCCCGGTCGTGGATGGGTAATGGTAAAAGCAAAAGAATTAAATGCAGATAAAATAATATCATCACTAGAATCCGGAAATTTTTATTCTTCTACAGGAGTTCTTTTAAATAAAATAAATCAAAATAATAAATCATACATGGTTGATATAAGTGAAAAACCTGGAATAACATATACAACTCAATTTATTGGATCCACACATAGTATAAACCAGAAAGATGATATAGATAATAACGAAATAGGTAAAATTTTTTATGAGACGAAAACAAATCCAGCAATATATAATTTTACTGGAAGAGAAATATATGTTAGGGCAAAAATTATATCAGATAAGCTTCAGGAAAATCCATATTCCAAAGGGGATCTTGAAATGGCCTGGACTCAACCATTTGTTATAAAGTAAAAAGGGCGGTTATACCGCCCTTTAAAATAAAAATGGATGAATCTGACTAAAAACCCATCCCAATTCTAAAATTAAGAGATCCAAATGATTTCGCGTCTAACACATCTTCGAAATCGCCTAATGTATGACGATAAAATAAGAATGAATCTAACACAAATAATTTGAACTGCATCCCTACTTGAAAGTGTAGACCGCTTTTATCAATTTTGTTTTCATCAATAAAGTCAACAAGATCATCTTCACTAAATGTTGGTTCTGTAGTTAAATCTCCTCCCATTAAACTTTCAACTAAGTCAAGATTTGCAAGCGGTGCAAAAGTGTGACTATTAACACCACCTCCTGCAAAAATCTGTGCTTTCCCAATAAGTGGGACACCAAATCCAACTAATTTCCTTCTAGCAGTTATATAGGTAGATGCTCCGCCCCAAACAGCATCATAAGGACCAGCTGTCCCTAATACATTAAGAAATGCAAATTCATATACTTGAGCAACTATATTTGCATCTATTTCTAAATCAATAAATGGTATGATATCAAGATAAGCATATACTCCAACATTTAACGAATTAGAAAATTCTGAGGTTGCCATACTTGCAAAACCTGATGGGTCATCTAAGTTTCTTTCACCTACCGTAAATAAACCCTGCCCACCTTGAATTCCAAAGCCTAAAATGGCAAATGCACTATTAAATGGTAATACTGCTAAAATAAGTCCAATAATTATCGCTTTATATTGTTTCATTTTACCTCCGTTTATTTTATATGAAGTAATTCTATTAAATTTACATTTTATGTGCGAGTAAACAAGGCAACATTTTTTCTTTAAAAAACATTAATATTTTTGGAAAAATAAAGATACTATCTTTGAATATGTTTTTTCATATAAATAAATTGGATTATTCATGAAGAAGATTCATTACCTATTTATCATTCTAGCGTTATTTAGTTTTACCTATAGCCAAAATTATCATTGGCCTACTATTGGGAGTAAAGCTATGTCATCAAATTTTGGGGAGTTTCGCGATGGTGGGTATCATATGGGTATTGATATTAAGACTCTTGAGGAAACTGGGTGGCCAGTATATGCTGTTGATGATGGATATATTTCAAGGATGGTTACCAATTTTTCAGGATACGGTAAAGGATTATATTTAACATTAAATGATGGCAACGTTGCAGTCTATGCACATTTAGAAGAATTTGCATTCCGTCTGGAAACAATTTTTTACAGTCTTCAGGAAAAAAATAATAGTTACATTGTAAATGAATATTTTTCACCTGAACAATTTCCTTTTAAAAAAGGAGATATAATTGGCTATACAGGGAATACTGGTGCTTCCTTTGGTCCTCATTTACACTTTGAATTGCGTAATAGTAAATCTCAACCAATAAATCCCTTAATTAATGGTCTAAATATTGAAGATTATCGAAATCCTCGCGTTTTTCAAATTGGCGTTATTCCACTATCCACATCTAGTAAAATCAATGGAAGTTCAATCCCTCGAGCGTATCCATTATACGCAGCAACTACTGGTGGAGGATTAGAACTCCCAGATACCGTAAGTTGTTTTGGACCTATAGGAATAGCAATTGAAATAGATGATAAGATTCAAGGTGCTAAAAACAAATATCAAGTTCAATCAATCCAGCTATTGGTAGATGATCAAAATATTTTCTCCCTTAATTATAGTAAACTTGACTATGATGAAAAATCTACTGTAAATCAAACTAGAGAAAATCGCTTTCATCGATTAAACCTAGGTTCATTTACGAAACTTTATAAACTAAAAACATTCTCTAATAGTACTATTGTTAATGCAGGTGTTTCTGGTATACTTAATTTGACACCTGGGTATCATAAGGTAGAAATTCAAATATCGGATGCTTCTGGAAACACAACCAGAGTAAAAGGAACTTTTATCAATTATCCCCCTGTAAAAATAGCTATTAGGGATGTTGAATGGAATGATAACACCATTGAATTCAATATCCAGCCTGTCACATTGAATATTCCTCTTACAAAAATTAGCTGTTATAGCTATACAGCGTATGGATACCCAGATGAAGAGTTAACAATTATAAAAAGTAAAAAGGACCGTTCTGGGCTTAGAATCCAATTACCAAAATCTAAATTAGGAAAGCATGGGGTGTCTTTTATTGTAAAAAATAAACTTGGGGTGTATGGATCTCCACTAACCTGGCATGACCCAAATGCTGAAAGAAGACTTACAGAAATGGATGTTGATATAACATTTAGTTCTATTGAGCATAAACTAATTGCACAAGTAAAAACTAATGGGTTTACCTCCGGGAATACTAGTTTACGAATATTAAAGGAAGATGAATATATTTCAATACCTTTAACAAAGATACAGCCTACAGTCTATACCTCTGATTTGCTTTTGCCTTCTTTATTTAATAAAACAAAACGAATTGATGCCTTTTTTGATGGAGAGATTGAGCGAATTATACAGGTCAATTTAGACCCAATTGTTGCATCTCCTAGTAAACAAACAAGTATAGTATCAAATGATAAAAATTGTTCAATACAAATAACAAATAATTCTTTATATGATACATCATTGATTTGGATAGAAAAAATAAATCACCCAGTTGAACCAAAAGGAGGAGCTAGATTATCCTCTGTGTATCAATTACAGCCCTTTGAACTTGCCTTAAAAGATACAATTCGTATTGGTCTCCGGTATAGTAATCATATTAAAAATATGAAAAATATATCATTGTACTATTACAATCAAAAAGATGGCTGGACTTTTTTACCTAGTTCAATGCATACAAATAGACAGGTAATTGCAAGCACATTATTTAGTTTAGATGCAATTACTATAATGCAAGATATTGAACCCCCATTCATAAGAAAAGTATATCCAGAAAATAAAGGTAGGTTCCATTATAAGGATTTAAAAACAATATATGTTATTGCTGATGATTACTTATCTGGACTTAATTCTGATGAAAAATCTATGAGCATGAAATTAGATGATATTCCTGTTAGATATGCTTTCCAACCAATCAAAAAAGAACTATCTTATTACCTTCCAACGCCTCTTGAGGCTGGCGAACACACTATGGAATATAAAATATCCGATCAGGCTGGGAACATCATATCTGGGATCTCAACATTCATGGTTGATTAATGTTTTTTCCTTACAAAGATGATAACCCTAGAATTCTATTCCCATTTGTAACGTATTCCATCATTGGGATAAATATTCTAGTATTTGTTTACCAATATTTCATTATACCACGCGACCTATTTGAAGAATTCATTAGAGCATATGCCCTTACTCCAGCAAGTCCCTCTGTACTAAATATATTTTCATCCATGTTTATGCATGGAGGGCTCGCACATATTATTTTCAATATGTGGTTTCTATGGATTTTTGGTGACAATATTGAAAGTGTTTTTGGTCATAAAAGATATTTATTATTTTATTTATTATGTGGCGTAGGAGCGGGATTAGCGCAAATTCAAGTTAACCCAGAATCAGTTATCCCAATGGTGGGAGCTAGCGGAGCAATAGCGGGGGTTCTTGGGGCATATTTATTTCGTTTTCCCCATGCAACTGTACATGTTTTGGTAATTTTAATTATTTTTATAACTTTTATTCGTGTGCCAGCCATGATAGTAATAGGATTTTGGTTTTTATCAAATCTTACTGCAGGAATAGGTACATTGGGAATTGAAGAGGCAGGTGGCACAGCATGGTTTGCACATATTGGTGGATTCGTTTCAGGTGTATTATTTAACTATTTATTTAAAATGGTAAGAATTGAATGACTGATCAATTAATAGAGCAAGCGATTCAAATGCGGAGTAAAGCCATTGCTCCATATTCAAAATATAAGGTTGGTTCAGCCATTTTAACTGTATCAGGTAAAATTTTTGGTGGTTGCAATGTAGAATCTAGCAGTTATGGTCTAACTTGCTGCGCAGAAAGAATAGCTATTTACAATGCAGTATCTAATGGGCACACAAAATTTTCTGCATTAGCTGTCGCAACTAATAATGGAGGAAAGCCTTGTGGCGCATGTCGACAAGTAATTTGGGATATATGTGGTGAAATATCGATATATATCACCGATGTTTCAGGAAATATCAATAATACAACAAGTTCAGAATTGTTACCAAATGCATTTGATAAGAGCTCATTATGATAAAAGAGATAAATAATTTTGGATGTATAGAAGTAATATGTGGAAACATGTTCAGTGGTAAAACTGAAGAACTTATAAGAAGATTAAGGAGAGCAAAAATTGCCAGATTAAATGTAAAAATTTTTAAGCCAAAAATTGATACTAGATACGAAGATGGTAATATTGTTTCTCATAATCAATTAAAACTAAAGTCATTTGTAGTGGAATCAATAACAGAAATTAATGATCTTGTAAATGATGCTGATGTAGTTGGAATTGATGAAGCTCAATTCTTTGATGATACTATAATCAATGTTGTAAAAGATCTTTCCTCAAAAGGAAAAAGAGTGATAATAGCTGGTTTAGATACTGATTTTAAAGGAGTGCCTTTCGGCCCAATGCCAAAATTAATGTGTGAATCAGATTTTTTAGATAAACTTCAAGCAATATGTGTAAAGTGTGGAAACCCTGCCTCATATACACAAAGGATTTCTAAAGATGATAAACAAGTAGTTATTGGAGAAACAGACATATATGAGGCACGATGTAGGCACTGTTATCAACATCCGGAGAAAAAATAAATGGAACGATTTATTGGCCTGCTTGGTATTGTTGTTTTATTAGCAATTGCCTTTGCTCTTTCTAATAATAGAAAACAGATAAATATGCGTATTATTGGTTGGGGGCTTGGGTTGCAAGCTATCTTCGCTATATTTATTTTAAAAACACCTATAGGTGGCCCATTATTTGGTATTCTTGATAAAACCATCCGAAAACTGATTAGTTTTTCTGATGCAGGAAGTGATTTTTTATTCAAATCTTTTGTACCGGATGTGGGGTACCATGTTGCCATGATTAACTTTGCTTTTCGAGCTTTGCCAACTATTATTTTCTTTTCCAGCCTCATGGCTGTTTTATATCACTTTGGTATAATCCAAATGTTTGTCAAATTGATAGCTCGAGCTATGCAAAAAACCATGGGCACCAGTGGTTCGGAAACATTAAGTGTTTCCGCTAACATTTTTGTAGGTCAAACCGAAGCTCCACTCATTGTACGTCCGTTTATCCAACACATGACAAAATCAGAGTTGATGGCCGTGATGACAGGTGGATTTGCAACCGTTGCCGGTGGGGTATTGGCAATTTATGTTATGTGGTTAGCGGATATTCCGGGAATTGCCGGTCACTTATTAGCGGCGTCGGTCATGTCTGCGCCGGGAGCACTTGTGGTGGCAAAAATTATTTATCCTGAAACGGAATCATCAGAAACGATGGGAGACCTGAAAATCAATATTGAGCAAAAAAGTACGAATGCAATGGAAGCATTGGGAGATGGGGCAACCAGCGGATTAAAACTTGCGGCAAATGTTGCAGCTATGCTGGTAGCTTTTGTATCTCTCGTTGCCATGATTAACTACCTCTTAGGTTTCGCAGGTACATCTATGGAATCAATCCTCGGTTTTATATTCAAGCCCTTGGCATGGACAATGGGCGTTCCGTGGTCAGAGGCCGGCACATTGGGAACACTTATGGGAAAGAAAATCGTATTTACAGAACTGATTGCCTTTGGTGACTTGAAAGAATTAATGTCCACAGGAGCCATAACAGACCGGACAGCCATTATTGCAAGTTACGCTTTATGCGGGTTTGCCAATTTTGGTTCTATCGGAATTCAATTAGGCGGAATAGGAGGTATGGCACCGGAACGAAAAAAGGATCTCGCTAAACTGGTTACAAAAGCCATGGTGGGTGGTGCTCTTGCATCTTGGCTTACAGCAACTATTGCAGGATTATTGATTTAATTCTTATAATTTGTATGGGTAAAAGGCTTTAAGTAAATAATTATGCGTTTAATATTTATCGGTCCACCAGGCGCTGGAAAAGGAACTCAGGCTAAACTCGTAAAAGAATATCTTGGTATAGTTCATTTATCAACTGGGGACATATTACGAGCAGAAATATCTCAAGCCTCTCCTCTGGGAATTAAAGCTAAGTCCTATATAGATAGAGGGCATTTAGTTCCAGATAATGAATTATTAAATATAATGAGAAAAAGACTAAATAAAGAGGACGTTAAAAAAGGATATCTGTTAGATGGTTATCCAAGGACAATCCCTCAAGCTGAAGGATTAGATAAATTTCTTGATGAAATGAATCAAAACATTAATGCTGTAGTCTCTATTGAACTTGATGATGAAACCATAATCAAAAGATTATCAAGCAGAAGATCTTGTGCGGGGTGTGGAAATATTACAAACTTGTTATTTGATACACCTAAAATAGAGGGCACATGTGATAACTGTAATGGTAGATTATTACAAAGGTCTGATGATAGCAAGGATGTAATAATTGAAAGGCTTGAGGTTTATAGCAAACAAACAGCACCACTACTTAAATATTATCATAAAAAAGAACTTATAAAGAGAATAGACGGTAGTGGAAATATAGATAATGTTTTCCAGCTTATTCAGAAAGCGCTGAGATAAATATGTTACGTATAGGATTAACTGGTGGAATTGGTACTGGAAAAAGTACTGCTAGTAAAATTCTTGAAAAATTGGGTGCATACATATTTGATGCAGATAAAGAAGCAAAAAAAATACTATTGTCCAATGAAACAATTAAAAGCGAATTAATTTCTGAATTTGGTACTGATATAATGACGGGAGATGGTAACGTTGATAATAATAAATTGGCACGTGTTGCATTCCAAGATCAAGACCATCAACTAAGATTAAATACAATAGTTCATCCTTATGTTTTTAAAGAAATTGATAAAAACTTTGATAGAGAACTAGATGGTGGAAAACATGATATTTTTGTAGTAGATGCTGCTCTTATCTACGAGTCTGGTGCTGACACCCATATGGATTATGTAATTGTAATTACAGCACTAATTAAAACTAGAATGGAACGCGCACTAGCTAGAGAAACACTCAGCAGAGAAGAAATATTAAAAAGGATGGATTTACAGTGGTCTGAAGAAGAAAAGGTTGCATTAGCAGATTTTGTAATTCATAATGATGGGCCTGAAAAAGAACTCATAAAGAATATAACTGATATTTATAAAGAACTAGTATGATATTTCTATCGTATTGACCTCCTCAAACCACGAGGTTTATCAAATATCTCTTTTAAAATAATCGCTTTTTTTACCTTATTATTATCTTCTAATAAGGAACTGACTAAAAATGAGATGTTTTGATTTTGTTTATTATGTATTCTGTATTCCTTGTGAATGGGCTCTAAGGTCTCTTCTGATAAATCATCAAATATAGCCCTGGAAGTTTCTTTTGATTCTATATCTATTTTTGAATCAACGTGTTCCTTCTCTTCTTCTATATCATACCTAATATCACCAACATCAGATTGGTCCTCTACAAGAAATTCTTTACCATAATTCTTTAATTGGTCAAAGAAGTCGTCCATTGTTTCCGGTTCAGTTTCTATAAAATCACTATTATCAGAAGCCGTTTCTTCCTGATCTAGTCTCTTGCGGGCACCCTTCTGTTTTCTCTTTTTCATCAGAAATGATAAAAAATAAAGCGCAGCAATAAATAACCAGTAAGCTAATCCTTCCATCTAGCTCTCTTCAGTCCCTGGTTGAGTAGTAGAGTCAGACTCTTTGCTACCGGCAATTGAATCTCTCATTCCGGTATCTGCTTCAATATTACGCATATTATAATAATCAAAAACCCCCAGCTTACCTTCACGAAAAGCTTGCGACATTGCCATGGGCACTTCCGCTTCAGCTTCCACTACTTTTGCACGCATTTCCTGAACTCGAGCAATCATTTCTTGTTCTTGCGCAACAGCCATTGCACGTCTAGTTTCAGCTTTTGCTTGAGCAACTCGTAAATCTGCTTCAGCTTGATCTGCTTGAAGTTGGGCTCCAACATTTTTTCCAACATCTAGATCTGCTATATCAATAGAAAGAATTTCAAATGCTGTACCTGCATCTAATCCTTTTTGTAACACAGCTCTAGAAATATTATCTGGATTTTCCAATACGGATCCATAAGTAACAGAAGACCCAATTGCGCTGACTATACCTTCTCCAACCCTTGCAATGATAGTATCATCTGTGGCACCACCAACTAAGCCTGGTATATTAGTCCTTACTGTAACTCTTGCCCGCGCTTTAAGTTCAACCCCATCCTTTGCTACAGCGGATAAAAATCCATCTCTTGGCGCGTCAATAACTTTAGGATATACACTTGTTTCGACGGCAGCTTTAACGTCACGTCCTGCCAAATCTATCGCTGATGCAGTTTCAAATGGGAGCGGAATATTAGCTTTAGAAGCAGCAATAAGAGCCGATACTACATTTGCCACGGCTCCTCCCGCCAAGTAATGTGTTTCAAGCATATCTGTACTAATATTATTCAAACCAGACTTATGACTATTTATTACACCATCCACAACCAACCTTGGTGCAATTTTTCGGAGTCTCATTCGTATAAGATCAATAATTGTTATTCGCCCCACTCCAAGACTCACTACAGCTTGTATCCATAAGCCCAGTGGAACAAAATAGAAAAATAATAGAATAAATAATAAAATAAACACCAACATTACATAACTTACCATGATATACTCCTAGTTATTCAGTTATATTAATTCTTACAACCACTCGATTGCCATCTACCGATAAAATCTTAATTTGTTGATTTTTATCAACAAACTCACCCTCTGTAACAACAAATATTTTTTTATTATTTACTAGAACCCAACCTGATGGCCTTAAATCAGAAGTTGCTAAACCAGTCTCACCAATAAAATTTTCTAATCCTAATGAAGTATTAAATCCTTCGTCATCACTTTCTATCCCTGGTGAAGTTAACTTGGTCCAAAATTTTGTTTTTGTCATCATTTTAAAAAGTAAAATTAAAGCAAATATTCCACCAATTAATCCAATAGTTAATCCTGTCATCGCACCATCATATATTTCTTGAGATACTGGGACATCAGGTAATAATAACATATAAAGTCCCCATAGAATAACTCCTATACCCATTAATCCTGCAATACCAAACCCTGGGATTAAGAATGCTTCAACCATTAGCAAGCCCAATCCAAATAGTACTATAAGTAAATCTGACTTCGTAGCAAGTTTTACAATAACGGAAGCACTTAAAGATAAGGTAAGACATACAGCACCAAATGTTCCAGGTATTCCCCATCCAGGACTCTGTAATTCAAACAGTATTCCCAAGAAACCAAAAGTTGTTAATAAAGAAGCAACAACTGGGTTTGTTAAAAAGCGTACTAAATTTTCCGACCAATTTTCTGAAAAAGTTTTTACTTCTACACCAGTTAATTCGATTATAGCTAATAATTCAACTAAATCTTCTGCCGATCCATCCGCCATTTTATATTTTAATGCTTGTTCAGTCGTTAATGTTATAAGCTTTCCTTCTTTTCTACCTTCAAGATCTGTTACTTCTATTGAATCATCATCAATAACTACATGAGTAAATGATAATTCTTCATCAACCATACATTTTGCAATATTTGAATTTCTATTACGGTTTTCTGCTGTTGACGCCATTTCTTCACGCATATAACTAATTACTTTTTCTGATGCTTTATTCCCTGACATATCAACGGCTGTTGCGGCTCCAATTGTTCCTCCACCAGTCATATATATTTTTTCACAAGATAGAGAAATTAACGCACCCGCTGAAATTGCTCTTCTATTTATAAACGCAATCGTAGGGACATCTGAATCTAGAATTGCATCTTTTATTTGCGTTGCAGCATCTACACGTCCACCAAACGTATCAATATCAAAAATAATTGCTTCAACTTGGTTTGTTTCAGCTTCATTTATAATCCGTTCAATAAAAGTAGGAAGGCCTAGATCTATAACACCTTGAATTGGAACACGATACACTACTTTTTCGGTAGCAAGCAAACTTTCTGTATATAGAAAAAGTAAAACAGAAAGAAAAAATATGTATTTATTTATCTTAAACAAAATTGCTCGGAAATTAAATATTGACCTATAAGAAATTACCTTAGATTCAGTTAAAAGGTACCACACAATTCACCTAATGAAACTTAAACATCGCATAACATATAATTTATTAATACTTCTATCTAATTTTGTACAATCTTTAAAACCAATTAATCAATATTATTATGCTAATAAACTTGGTTCTATTTGCTATCAATTGTTAAAAATTAGGCAAAAAGAAGCTCGAAAAAATATATCTATAGCATTCCCAAAACTATCAGAAAAAAAAAGAGAAAATATTTTAAAAGATACATACAGGTTTTTTATATACAGTTCAATGCAATTTCTATCATTACCAAAAAGTATTACACATGGAAATATTTCTGTAAATGGAACACAATATTTGAAAGAAGCTCTTGATAAAAATAAAGGTGTATTGTTGGTTTCAGGGCACTTTGGATTATGGGAACTAATATTAGGATGGTTTGGTATAAATAAATATTCATTATTACTCATTGGGCAAAAACAAAAAAATGTTGGAGCGGATAGATTTATTAATAAATTACGAAAAAATAATGGTATAAAAATTTTACCAAGAAAATCTTCACTTGAATTGATGTATAGTGCTTTAGAAAATAATGATATTTTAACCCTGGCAAGCGATCAAGATGCAAAAAAGAGTGGGATATTTATTAACTTTTTTGGGGTAAAAGCTTCTACTCCTAAAGGTGCTGCTTTATTCCATTTAAAATCTAAATCTCCCATTATATTTGTTACATGTCATATGGAAAGTATAAATAAATATATTTTGAATATTGAACCTGTTAAAACACAAAATAAATCAGATATCGAATCAATTACAATATCTTATACTCGCTTACTAGAGAATGTTATAAAAAAACACCCAGAACAATATTTTTGGTTCCATAGACGCTGGAAAACAAAACCATCTTAATTTATTTATTATGATAAAGAATATTCATATAGATCACCCCGAAATATTTTCTATTTGCAAAAACTCACTAGATAATGGTGGCGTTATCATATACCCCACAGATACTTTATATGGATTTGGTGTAGATGCTAGAAATGAAACTGCAATAAAGAAATTGAATAGTATTAAAAGAAGAAGCTCTCCTATAAGTATAATTGTCGAAAATTTTAAACAATTAGTTACCTTTACAAATTTATCAAAAGAAAAAAAGAAGTTTATTAAAGAAAATATCGGCAATAAAACCACATTTATACTTCCAAGTATTAAAGGGAAAGTTCATAAATCTGTTATGAGCGGTAATAATTTTATTGGTTTTCGTATACCAAAGAATACAATTGGACCAAAACTGGTATCAGTAATAGGATATCCAATTACATCATCAAGTGTTAACCGACACGGAAATAAACCAATGAATAAACCAAAAGAGATAATTGATGAGTTTGGAGATGAAGTTGATATTATAATAAACGCAGGTGAATTACCCACATCTAGCGGATCAACAATATATATGCTAAGAAATAATCAATTTCAAATTATAAGAAGATGAAAAATTACATCATAATAACAATATATTTATTATCTATGATAAATGCTGCTGAAAAGCTCCCTTTTAATTTTGGGGAAAAATTAATTTATGATGTTTCTTTTGCTGGAATTAAAGCTGGAAAAGCATACTTAGAGGTTTTAGTTGATAATGAAAACAATAATTCCAATGAAATTCATATAAGATTTGTAGCAAAAACATCTTTTCCATTTAGTTCAATTTATACAATTGATGATCAGATTGATACATGGTTAGATATAAAAAGTCTATATACAAAAAAAATACTTAAAAGTATAAATCAAGGAAACTATTCAAAGGAATCTGAAACTATAATAGATTATGAAAATTTTATTTCAATCACAAATAAAGATACTACAGATATTAATGGATATCTTTATGATCCATACTCTTTATTCTATCTACTTCGCACAAAACCATTAATACTTGGGGAAACAATTAAAATAAATACTTTCGGAGGGAAAAAAATTACACCAATTCAGATAATTACTAAATCTGAGGAGGTTATAAATACCATTTATGGTTCCTTCAATTGTTTGGTTGTAAAACCATTTAGAAAAGGTAGCACTCTATTAAAAAATAAAGGCGATATGATGATTTGGTTTAGTAATGATAAAAATAAACTCCCAGTTCAAATAAAAATAAAATTGCAGTATGGATCAATGTTATTAAAAATAAAAGAAATCAATTTGTAAATAGTCGGCCTATATCATTTATCATAACTGTTGCCATTAATAATAATAAAAATGCCATTCCAATTTGTTGAATAATCATTCTTGTTTTTAAAGTAAATTTTCTCCTTAGGATTGATTCAGCTAAAATAATAAATACATGACCACCATCTAATCCAGGAACAGGTAAAAAATTGATAAACGCTAAATTGCAACTTATGATTGCCATAAATCCAAAAAATGAAATAAGTCCTGCTCTTGCAGTTTCACCAGCAATCTGGGCTATTAATATAGGTCCACCAAGATCTGCTACAGATGCTTGACCTGAAACTAACAATTTTATTGATAATACAACTAATCCAAGCCCACCTAATGTGGAGGCAACCCCTAATTGAGAAGCTCTAATTATTCCAATTGGTTCATAGAATAACTCTGGAGCAATACCAATCATTCCAAGAGTATCCAATTTACCATCTATAGGAAAAACTCTAAATGTTGTATTTATATCCATTGAGCTTTCTCTGCCCTCTCTTACATAGGTTATTTTGATTGACTTATTAGGTAGTTCTTGAATAGTGCTTGAAAGATCAGACCAAGTATTAATATTGTAATCATTGACTTTAATTATTTTATCTCCAGGAAGAAGATTTGCGTTTTGGGCTGGGGAATCTTGCTCAACACTATAAATAACGGGTATATTTTCAGAGGTTGGTACTCCTTGATACCATGCAAGAGCCGTAAAGATTACAAAAGCTAATAATATATTCATTATTACACCGGCACTCATTACCCATATTTGAGCCCATACTGGTTTACTCATAAGCTCATATGGCTCATTTTTAATAGCGCCATCCATACTTTCATCAATCATCCCTGCTAATTTCACATACCCACCCAGTGGAACTATTGCAAAACAATATTCTGTACCGCTTCCTTTTCTTTCTGGGATATTAATATTCCATGTCTTTATTATATCCCAACTAATTTTGTCTAAATCATTTTTTTTGTAAAAAAATAAATTTATTTCAAAACCACCATTAATTGAGTTAACAGTAATAAGACGAGGCGGAAAACCAATTGAAAATCTATCTACACGAACACCTACAGACCGTGCAGCAAAAAAGTGCCCCAATTCATGTATGATAACTATTACGCCCAAAACAAATATAAATGCTAAAATTGTAGTCATTAATAAACTTCCTTATTTTTTGTCAACTTCTTTCATTACGAATTCATATGTCCAAAGTTCCAATTCTAATAATTCCTCTAAGCTAGGATGTTTTACCAAATCATGTGCATTACATGCTTTTTCAATTATATCTGGTATATCATTGAATTTAATTCTTTTATTTAAAAAACTATAAACAGCATTATCATTTGCTACATTAAGTACTGCTGGTGCAGATCCTCCAATACGCATTGATTCATATGCCAACTCAATACATGGAAACTTTTCTATATCCTTCTCTTCAAAAGTTAGTTTGCCGATTTTAGCTAAATCAAGTCCCCTCCATTCTGCTAATGCATGTGTTGGGTAGGTAAGAGCATATTGAATAGGTATTTTCATATCAGGAATTCCTAATTGAGCTTTTACAGATCTATCCTTGAACTCAACCATAGAATGTATTATAGATTGAGGATGGATCAATATATCAATTTGATTAATTTGAAGGTCAAATAACCAACGTGCTTCAATCACTTCTAACCCTTTATTCATCATAGTTGCAGAATCGATCGTTATTTTCTTTCCCATGCTCCAATTAGGGTGATTTAAAGCTTCTTTTAAAGAAATTTCTGAAAAGGTATTTACATCTCTTGTTCTAAAAGGACCACCGCTTCCTGTTAAAATAATTCTTTTAACATCTTCAATATTTTCACCTACTAAACACTGCCAGATAGCTGAATGTTCGCTATCTACAGGATAAATTTTTGCTCCGCTTTCATTCATTGTATTATTTATTAAATCACCCGCCATAACCATGCTTTCTTTATTGCTTAATGCAACATCTACACCGGCCTTCAAAGCATTAATGGTAGGCTCCATTCCTGCAGATCCAACTAATCCATTCATTACTAAATCTATATCATCTCTTTTTGAAATCTCTAATAAACCATCTCTGCCAATAAGAATTTCAATATTTTCTTTTTCCAAGGCCTCCTTAACATCTTCTGCATTTGAATCATTAACAACAACCAAAGCTTTAGGTTGATACCTTTTTGCTTGTTCTATAATCAATTTGTTGTTTTGGAAAGTAGATAGATATACAACATCAAATTCATCCTGAAAAGTATCTATTACACCTAATGTATTGACACCTATTGAACCAGTAGAACCAAGTATAGAAATTTTTTTAGCCATTATTATTCAAATTTCTTTTGAAGACTAATTGAAAACTGCGAAAACTTAATATTTAAACGTATTTGTGGCGAAACTTTCCATTTGAAAAATGAAAATATTTTTCCAAGCATAATATAATTAATTTTACCCGAAATATTTTTTGGAATTTCTGCATTATTCACGTTAAAAACCCTACTATTAAACTGATTATTTCCAACTCCAATATAGAATGGAAATAAATTAAATAAATTTGATTTAATAATAGAAAAATCAAATGTTCGGCAATTAATATATTTAGGTCCATCCATTTTCCCTATACTTAAATCAGCAATCCACAAACTTGGATCATCTTTAACTAAGCCTAGTGAAAAACCATAACTGTAATAATTGATCACATCATTATGGCTTGTAAAGCCACCTATTTTCCCATTAACTCTTAAATTATTTGATATAAGTAAAGAACTATGCAACAAAGGTAATCCTAATATGGATTTTTCAATAAAAGATTTATTTGTTAAATCATATCCCAACGGAAATATTAAACTTAAAGAAAAACGTTGCTTTGAATTATTATTAACTAATTGATGATGCCCAAGTGAAAAAGAGGTGCTTTTGATTAATGGTTTTACAGAGGATATAAATTTCGATCCACTAACCTTTGAAATATCATAAGAAGGAAATTGTCCAAATAATAAATGCGCTATAATGAAAAGCTCTATGAAAATTAATTTCATAAAATCTATAAAGATGCTTATATAATCCCACGTTCACTAGTATCAATAAAATTAAAAATATTATTTACCTCTACATTATCAGATATACTATTTTTTATCTTATCTAAAGCTTTGGATCTAGTTAAATCTGATCGAAAATATATTTTATAGGCTTTTTTAATTTTAGATAATGTATCTATAGAAAATCCCCTTCTTTTTAAACCAATTGAATTTATACCACCAAATCTTAAAGGCTCTCCAACAGCTAATATATATGGGGGAACATCCTGAACAGCTCGAAATCCGCCACCTATGAAAACATGTGATCCAATTTTACAAAACTGATGAACGAGGACGCCTCCACCTAAAGAGGCATATTCTTGAATTTCTACATGCCCACCAAGTGTAGACATATTTGCCATAATAACATTATCACTAACAATACAATCATGGGCAACATGAACTGCTGCCATTAATAAAACATTATTTCCCACCTCAGTTTTTCCACCTGCAGATGTCCCGCGATTAATTGTAACATTTTCTCTTATTATGGTATTCCTTCCTATTACCGTTTTAGAATCTTCTCCTGCAAACTTTAGATCTTGAGGAATTTCACCTATACTACAATTATGAAATATTTTACTATTACTGCCAATCTGGGTTCCACTACAAATTGTGGTACAATTTCCTATAATTGTATTATCGTCAATTGAGACGTCATCCTCAATAGTAGAAAATGAACCAACTTTGACGTTATGTCCTAAATTAGCATTTTCGCTGATAAGTGCGGTAGGGTGTAATGTTGTAGTAATTCTACGATCCTGCCCTATTAACAATATTCGCCATTAGATTAGCTTCAGCCACTAATTTATCATCTACAAAAGCTTTACCTATAAGTTTAACCGCACCCAAACGAATTTTTGCAAGTTCCATATCAATTTTTACTTGATCTCCCGGAACTATAGGGGCACGAAATTTCGAATTAGTTATTGATGAAAATAACATATTTTTTTTTAAAGGTTCTGGAACACTATTTAATACTAAAAATGCACCAGCTTGTGCCATACTCTCCAAAATTAAAACTGCTGGCATTATTGGTTGCGAAGGAAAATGACCAGCAAAATATGGCTCGTTTATAGTTACATTTTTTATTGCTGTAAGAGTTTTTCCATGCTCAATTTCTATTATACGATCAATTAAGACCATTGGATATCTATGGGGAAGAAGCTCCAAAATATCCTGGATATTAAATTTTGTCTTTTTATCCAAAATCTTATTAAATAATTAAACTATAATTGCTGTTTGTACTCTTTACGAATCATTTTAACAAATTCGACATTGCTTGCATGACCACTTCGCGCAGCAGTTACATGACCTTTGATAGAAATTCCAAGTAAAGCTAAATCTCCAATTAAATCAAGAGTTTTATGCCTTACAGGTTCATTGTGAAAGCGCAATACTTTCCCATTTAAAATACCATTCTGTCCTTGAATGACTTTATCTTGAATCCCAAATAATTTTCTCAAGTGATTAATTTCACCATTCTTAATTCTTCTATCAAGAATTACAATAGCATTAGATAAACTTCCTCCTTTAATTAATCCTTTTTCTCTCAGTTTTTCTACTTCACTCAAAAAACAAAAAGTTCTTGCTGGTGCAACATCTCTGGCAAAATCTTCTTCCATATTATATATTGCCTCATATTGTGTCCCAAGAGCTGGTAGAGGATATTCAACTAGAAAAGTAACTCTAAATCTATCTGCAGGAACTACGTGGATATCAATTTCTTTCTTTGGATCAGAGTATACTACAGGTCTACTTATCTCTAATACATGTCTATCTTTAATTTGTTCTATAAAATTTACTGATTGAAGCGCATCTACAAAATCTTTTGCACTTCCATCCATCACCGGTGCTTCTTTAGCTGTTAATTCAATAAGAACATTATCAATTCGTAAACCTGATACAGCTGCCAAAGCATGTTCAACTGTATGAATTTTAACACCGTTTTGCCCAATCGTTGTTCCCCTTGAAATATCCATAACATGCTCGATATCCGCTCTTATTTCAGGGCTCCCTTTAATATCAGTTCTAGAAAACTGTATCCCATAATTATCAGGCGCAGGCTTAAATGTAATCGTACTTTCTACTCCCGTATGCAAACCAACTCCAGTACATGAAACAGGTCCGCTTATTGTTCTTTGTTTGCGGTGGGTTTGGGTCATTTTTCTAAACTCATTAATTGTTTTTTCATTTTTATGACTTCGGAATATAATGCATCTCTTTTATGCTGTTCTCTTATTTCACGTGCCGGCATCCCAGCATATACTTTACCACCAGAAAGGGACTTTGTAACACCTGTTTTAGCTGCCAATATTGAGTGCGCACCTATTGTAACATGTGGGGCAACACCAACATGTCCAGCAAAAATACAATATTCACCTACATTCACACTGCCAGCAATTGTAACTGCAGCAGTTAAAATACAGCCTTTACCTAGACGCACATTATGAGCTAAATGAACATGGTTATCTAATTTACATTGATCTCCTAAAACAGTATCCCCAATTGTGCCTCTATCTATAGCGCTATTTGCCCCAATTTCAACTTTATCGCCTATAATAACATTCCCATTTTGGGGTATTTTATGATGATCTCCATTTTCTGTTACATAACCGAAACCATCACTTCCTATTATTGTTCCACTATGTATAATGCAATTATTTCCTATTGTACAACTATTATAAATATGAATATTTGAAAAAATATTACAATTATTCCCTATAGAGGTTTTGTTACTAATGGTAGTATTTGAACCTATTATAGTATTATCACCAATTATGACTTCATCTTCAATGATGGAAAAATTGCCAATCGTAATATTTTTCCCAATTTTTGCATTTGGTGAAATATAAGCAGTCTTACTTATGCCGGTTTTTTTATCAATCTTCGGAGAAAATTCTCCTAGAATTTTAGCAATAGCTAATTGAGGATTATTATGAACAATTCCAGATTTATCATTTAATAAGGAATTATCATCAACAATAATAGCTGATGCCTTAGTTGATGATAAATATTTCTTATATTTTGGATTACCCAAAAAAGTAATTGTTGATTCTTTGCCATTTTGTATTTCAGAAACTCCTGATATAATCATAGTCTGATCACCTACAACTTTTCCATTTACAAGCTTTGCTAAGTCTAATAATGTCTTCAAATTTTAATCAATAATTAATTTTCATCCGGAAGGCTATATTTTCTTAATTCATATAGCACATCATCTGTAAGATCATAAGTAGGATTTCCAAATAATAATGAAACTGATCCATCAATAATAAAATCATATTCTTTGATTGCAGCTACTTTATCAACTGCGCGTTTTACCTTACTTAATATTTCAAACTCCATCTGTGCTTGTTTTTTGTATAATTCACCCTCAGGTCCTACTTTTTGGGCTTGAAATGCCTGTATAGTTTGTTCTCTCTGTGCAATTTCTTGCTCTTTTTCTCTGCGCCACTCAGGTGAACTCATAAGTCTTTGTGTTTCAAACGATTTTTTCATGCTATCTAAACTCATTAACATTGTTTGATATTCAAACTGTACTTTACGGAATTCCATTTGTAATTGAGATTCCGCATCTTTGAATTCCTCAAACTCTGCCCTTATTCGATCTGATTGAACAAAACCAATCTTACTCTGTGAATAAATATAAGGGGCTGTTAATAATAGTACTATAAACCCTAAAAATATCTTTTTCATTATATTACCTTTCTTATTAAATATTGTTTAAAAAACATTTCCAAAAATAATTGTATAATTCCAACCAGGAGGAGCACCGCTATTATCTATAGCATCAAAACCATATCCCATATCAAAACCCAATACCCCCATCATAGGCATATAAAATCTTATTCCTATCCCAGCTGACCTTTTCAAGGTAAATGCCCCATCTCTAGGTATGTCAAAAGATTCTGACATATTTAATGTATTCCACACATTTCCCATTTCAGCAAACATTAAACCATAAATTACAGGGTTTTGAGAAACAGGAACACGAAATTCTGTTACTGAACGTAATAATGCATTTCCACCTGTTGGCCCTGGGCTAATGGAATTATCTGGGTATCCACGTAGCATATTACCATAAGGCATTCCATTACCACCCATAATAAATTTTTCATCAAAAGGGATAATTGATCTTTGATTATCCAAATTATCTAATGGTTGAATAACGCCAATTTTGAATGAGCTCATTAATACAAATTTCCAGAATGTAGGGGTGAACCATTCCAAATTCAATAAATGTTTGGCAAAATCCTCGTTTCCACCAAACAAATTTCCAGATAATGTTGTTTCCAATGTAAATTTTGATCCTTGAGTTGGAAATTCATGGTGGTTTCTTTTATCTCTAGTAATAACTTGGGTAATGCTATTCCCAAATGTTGTTCCTAACCCATTAACATATTGATCTAATTCTTCCTGAGTGCCTTCATAGGTTTTTTGCATAGATCGAACTACCCAATAACCTCGAAAGTAATCATCTGGCCATTTAAACCGTCTACCCCATTGGACGGAACCTCCTCGCATCCTTAAATCTAAAGGAAAATAATAGTTTGTTCCTTGTCCCCGATATGTGTAAAAAATGGAAAAACCAACTCTATTTGGAGTGTCAAATATCATTGGATCAACAAAACTCATGCTAAAGCTTTTAAATTGAGATGTTGGTTGGGATGAATAAAAATTGTATCTAGATCCAATATTATAACTGATCATGAATTGCTGACCCATGCCTCTAAAATTGGAAAACTCTACCCCTACTCCCCCAGATAGCCCATAAACCCCACTATATCCTATATTTGCATTTGCACGATCTGAAGACTTCTCTTCTACAACAATTTCTAAATCCACCTGATCTTCATCCACTGGGGCTACGTCTGGCAAAACATTTGCAAAGTAATTTAATCGAGCCAAATTACTTTGACTTCGAATAAGCATTTCTCTGTTAAAAATATCTCCTGGAAAAATATTTAATTCTCTTCTAATAACATTCTCTCTAGTATGGTCATTACCAAAAATAGATATGTTTCTCACACTAACTTGATGGTTTTCAATTATTGGAAAATGTATATCAAGAGAGTCTGTGCCTATAGGAATAAACTGTGGTTCTATGCGACTATATATGTATCCACGATCCATATATAGTCCTTGCATATTATTATATACTGCGACATTAAACTCTTCTTCATTATAATATTCGCCTTTTTTAAGATTTAGTGCTCGTTCTAATTTATAAGTATCAAATAGTGTATTTCCATCCCAAGAAAAATTTCTATATTTATATCTGGTCCCTTCATTAACCTTAATAACAATATCAATATTTTTAAATTTGGGAGATGAAATAGTTGTATCTGAAATTATATAAAAATCACGATACCCATTATTTCTATAAAAAGCTTCTAAAGCTAATTTATCTTCTTTGAAGTTGTTTTTATCAAAAAAAGATCTCCAAAATAAATACCACCGCTGTTGTTTTGTTTCTTTTAAAACTCTACGTAAGCGAAAATCAGAATAAGATTCGTTTCCATCAAAAATAATTTTATCAATTTTAACTTTATCATTTTCTTTAATGGTAAAAACAATATCTTTTGTTAATGCCTTCTTTTTACCATCTTTTTCTGATTTTTGGTTTTCTACATTAATGGGTTCAATTAGTTCTGCATCGATTTCAGCAAGCAAGAAGCCGTCTCCTGCATAAAACTTTCTTAATTTTGATATAGATTCAATAAGGGAATGAGGTTTAATTCTCTGCCCTTTGTATAATTCTAATTCATCTTGTAACTGCTTATCTTTTAATCGTTTATTTCCTTTATATATTACAGAGCCTAATATTGGGTTTTCTTCAACATGTATAGATATAAATAAACCTTCAGATGTTTCCTTATCAATGACAATCTGAATATCTTTAAACAATCCTAATTGCCAAAGTCGTTTTACAGCCCGAGAGAAATCAGTAACATTAATTAATTCATTTTGCCTAAGTCCAGATGTATATCTAATCATTGTTTCAGCAGCAAGAGTATTTCCTTCAACCTCCACACCAAGAAGCGTTACATCTTGTTGAGCATATATGTAAATAGTGCAAAAAAACACAAGAATAATCTGTACAATATTTTTATTAATCATAGTTAATTACTTAGGTATCTTTCCGAAACGACGATCGCGATTTTGATAATCTTCTATGGCTTTCAATAATTCGTTTTCTCGAAATTCGGGCCAATATTTTTTTGTAACATATATTTCTGAATATGCAATTTGCCAAAGTAAAAAGTTACTTAATCTAAATTCACCACCAGTGCGAATTAATAAATCTGGATCTGGTATGTTAGATGTATCCAATTCTCTTATAATATCACTCTCTTCAATCTTATTGGGATCAGCTTCACCGTTTATTGCCTTAGTTGCAATATTTTTTACCATACGTAAAATCTCATTTCTACTACCATAACTCAAAGCAAGTATTAAGTTAAGTCCAGAATTATTTTTGGTTGATTCCAGACCTTCTTCCATTCCTTTTCTTGCATTATCTGGTAACTCATTCAAATTTCCAATCGTCATTAAACGTACATTATTTTTATTCAAGTCTTTTATCTCATATCTAATAGTTGACAGCAATAGACGCATTAGAGCTTTTACTTCACCTCTAGGACGCTTCCAATTTTCAGAAGAAAATGTATACAGTGACAAATATTTTATACCAATTTCATCACATTTTTTCGTGATAGCTCTTACAGAACTTATCCCTTCTTTATGGCCTGCAATCCTAGGCAATGAGCTTCTCTGAGCCCAGCGTCCATTCCCATCCATAATTATTGCAATATGTTCAGGTATATTATTATCTACTAAATTTTTAGCCAATGCATTCATTTTTTTACAATTAATTTATTACCAAAAGAAACAAGCAAAGTTAACGCAATTTTATATTATAAAATTAATGTAAACATAACGTCTTTAAATCAAGATGGTTCCTCATAAATTTCTGCTATATGATGATCAAATGGTAATATTTTTTTTGGAATAGACTCAATTCCAAAAAATTCACCTTTGCACTTGTAACATACAATACTATCAGATACTTGATTATATATTAACCAATCGATAAGAGCTACAATTGCTAAGCTCAGACCATAAGTAATTGGAACGAATATTATACCAAGAATAATTATTCCACAACCAAGAATCTTGTTAAAATCTTTTTGAATATAAAAATGAGAGCTTTCACATGCTGGACATTTTTCAAATGACATATAATTCACCCAATCAACTTGGTTTTTACTATATGTACAATTTACATTATTGTTTAATTCATGTTTGTCTTTACAATACTCACAAAAGAAATATGGCTTCATCATAATATTATCCCAAAACGAAATGCATAATATTTATAGAATAAGTCACCAAATAATACTGACACTACCGAAACATAAATAAGCCCTGTGGCGCTTTGTGTAGATTGTATTTGTAAAGTATTCCAAATAAAAACATTTAATATTATTGGTATAATAACACCAAAAAATATTGCGACAGATAACAAAAATCCTTCAAAAGTCCATAAAAAACTAATTAATGATAAAACGATTCCATAATTATCAACTACTTCAAAACTAATTAATGCATAAACGTTCCAAAGTAATCGTGTTGCTAATAAAACCGAAAACAAAATAATGCTATTCTTCAGCAAATTAATCGGAAGTTGAATAACATTTAAATACCAATGTCCTAAAATCATTGAGAAAAAGACTAGAGCAATAATTGAATAGCTATTAAATATGATTATATAATCTGAAAATTCTAAATCAACTATGAAGATTTGGTTCATAATAAGCATTAAGTATGCGATACCAATAACTGGAGGAATAGAAATAAAAAAATTATTAATATTAGTCGTTTTCCAATATGCCGCTGTTACAAACAGTTGTATAAACAGCCAAAATACTCCCAAATAAAAATTATTATAATGTGATAATGACAGGTATATAAATATTATTCCAATAGAAACAATAATTGACACCATTCCTTGATTAAATCGATAGAATCCCCCCTCAATTAATTTATATGGAGAAAGCCACAAAAGTAGCGGGTATATCGCTCCGAACCCTAAAAAGGTAATTGCTAAAATCTCAGCAAGAAAAGAAAACATAACTTGTTAAAATCAATTTATTAACTGCGAATCTATTTTATTTACTATATCTCGAAATATATTTGATACTGAATTATTAGGTTGTGATAATATTATAGGTTCACCTTTATCTGTTGCATGCATCATTTCAATTGATATTGGAATTTTACCAAGCAATGGCACATCCAATCTTTTGCTTTCCTTTAAACCGCCACCAGATTTAAATAGATTGATCGGGATAGAAAAACTTCCATCATCATTTATATTTATCTTCTCATCTATTCCATTAATATCTAAAGAATAGTTATCAGTATTATTTTTATCTAACCCTTTTACTTTTCCATTTATCAGTAAACTAGACATATTTTCAATTACACCAATAATAGGTGTATGTACTTTCCTAAACATATCTGCGCCTTTTTGTACATCTGCTAAAGCAATATCTTGAGGTGTGGTAACAATTACTGCTCCTGACATTCGAAGTTTTTGGGTTAAGGTTAACTGTATATCACCAGTTCCAGGAGGTAAATCAAGAACTAAGTAGTCCAATTCCCCCCAATGAACATCGTTAAAAAATTGCTCTGTCATGCGACTTACTAACGGACCTCTCCAAATAACAGGAGTATCATTACCGCTAATAAAACCAAAACTCATTACTTTTAATCCATAATGTTCAATAGGAATAATTTTTCGGTCTTCCGTCATACCTGGGCTTTTATTTATACCTAATATTATAGGTAAGGATGGTCCATATATATCTAAATCCAGTAGTCCAACAGAATAATTATCTTCTCGAAGAGCTAATGCAATATTCGCAGCGATAGTAGATTTCCCTACACCCCCCTTACCAGAAGCAATGGCAATTACATTTTTAATATTACTTAAATTAAACTGACTTTGTTGGGCTGGAGTACCAGTCTGATTAGGTGTTGGGCTGTTTGGAGATTCATCAATAATCTCTATGTTGATTTTCTTAAAGTGCTGTGATAATATTTGATTTATGCTATTAACTACTTCATTCTTCTTCTCTTCATTTTTTGTCTTTAACGCTAAATCGATATTAATTGTATCATTATTAATTGTTATTTCTTTGATTAAACCAAATGACACAATATCTCTAGAAAAACCAGGATATTTTACTGATTTTAAAAGTTCAAGTATTTGGGGATTATCCATTGTTTATATATACAAAAAACGGCTGTTAAAAAATACAGCCGTTATAATAATATGATTAATAAATAGTTTATCCAGAGAGATCTCTTCCAAACCAATCATAATTGATCTTAATAAACTTATTCCATTCATCCGGGACTTCACTTTCTTCAAATATTGCTTCTACTGGGCATTCTGGTTCGCACGCTCCACAATCAATACATTCTTCTGGATCAATATAAAGCTGTTTACCATCAGGATCAAATCCATCTGCTTTTGCTTCCGCACCTGCCCCTGATTTATCATCTGGTCCATGTATACAATCTACGGGACAAACCTCAACACATGCAGTATCACAAGTTCCAACACAGGGTTCAGCAATTATGTATGTCATTATAATCTCCTAAATAATTTTATGATTAATAATAATCTTTAGTTCCAAAGCATAGAATTTATAAGAAAATCTATTAATGAAAAAAGCTTTTGGATAATCGGTAATTATTGTCAAATATTATATGTAGTTATAATTTCTTCATCTTAAATAGATTTATTATGGCTGAAAACTACAAATACGATCATTATAAGTCAGTTCCTGATCCTGCAGAAAAAGTCAACTTTAAAAAGAAAAAACCAAAGTTGATTGCTGTAGTTGATGAAGACAACTGTACAGGGTGTCAAGTTTGTGTCCCATTCTGCCCTGTGGATTGTATTGAGCCAGTTGAAGACGAAAAATATGGGATTCCTATACCTCCTGTACAAGTAAGATATGATGAATGTATTGGTTGTCAGATTTGTGCTAAAGTATGCACAAAACTAACGTGGGATGCGATAAAAATGATAAAAACTGAAGAATTTGAAGAAAATTATAATTATTCAGTTTCTGAATAATTAAACTATAGTTTAGTCCCCTTTAAAAAATATATCTTTAATTGCATCAATTAATGCATTTGAATCACTTTTATCATTATATGCATTAAAAGAAAAACGTAGCATATTTTTATTATCCCATTGAAATATAGGAATTTCAATTTTGTGATTAATCAATAGTGTATTTTTTATTTTTGATGAATCATTAACAGGTATATGAATACTTGCCATTTGAGCTAACCAATTATCATTTACTGGACACAATAAGTCAGTTTTTAGTATTTCTTGTAATGATATTAAAGTTTGCTTTGTTAAGTCTCTACATTTAGCCTGAACTATATCCCAATTATTATTTTTTTGGAAGTTTATTGCTGTAGACACCGATAAAAAGGAACTAAAGTCCCGTGTGCCTTGATATTGATTCTCATTTATAAATGAACTTGGAGAAGGGTCAACATCTTTTCCCCAGCTAACAATTAAAGGATCAATTGAATTCTGAATTTCTTTTTTTACATACATGAAAGATGATCCTTTGGGTGCGCTTAGCCATTTATGACATGCGCCTATATAAATATCTGGGTCTAAATCTGAAATATGTAAATCAATGTGGCCAGGCGCGTGAGCTCCATCTATGATGGTCATAATTCCTTCATTTTTAGCACGCTGGCATATTTCTTTAATCGGAAAAATAATAGCAGTTGGACTAGTTATATGGCTTATAAATATAATCTTAGTATTATTCGTTACTTCTTGCCAAAAGTCATCTACAAAATTATTTTTCGTTGTAAATGGAAGCTTTAGATTATTTTGAATTAAACTATATCCTTTATCTTTGGAAAACCAATCCCAAGCTCTTATCATAGCTCCATATTCATGATTTGAAGTTAAAACTTCATAATTTTTATCAATCTTTAGACTTCGGATTATCGAATTGATTGCAGTTGTAGGGTTTGGAATAAATATTATATCATCTGAATCACAGGAAATAAAGGTTGATAAATCTTCGCGAGATTTTTTTAAATAATTATAAATATCATGGGAAAAATATTGAACTGGTTGACTTTCAATTAAACGTTGCCAGTGTTGATAATTATTAAATACAGATTTTGGACAAGCGCCGAATGATCCATGATTTAAAAAAATCATATTTTTTTTTAATAGATACTGGTCCTTCATTATTTAATAAAAGAAAATAATATGGATATCAACCCAAGAATGTTCAAAATAAAATAATTAACTATAACAGCTGCGCCAGCATAATCCTTTGCAACACGTTGTCCAAAAAAAAGAAAAATAAAATTAATTGCAGACAATAAAAACCCTATAACTAGTAAATCAATATTAGAATATAGAATATTAAATAAAACACCTATGAATAATAAAAGGCCAGAAAGCAATTCTGTAATTGTAATTATTAATAATAATAAAGGAACAAAATAATTCAATATAGTATCAGAAAAATGATCAGATAACCAATCTAGATTCCCCTTACGGTCATTAAGTTTATCTATTGCAGATTGTATTAAAGCAATAGAAATAAAAATTCCAATTAAACATTGAATAAGATTTATTAAAGTTTCATAAGCAATTATTTCATTCATTTTTTATAGTTATCCTTCAGCTATTAGTTTCTGTAGTTCTTTTTTTACATAATTACTTAATTCTTGTATTGTGTAATCATTGTATTGATTTGATTTTATTGGATCACCATAATGTATTATTATAATACTTGGTTTTAATTTCCAATCCGTTTTCTTTTTTGCCTCCCATGCGCCAATAATTGCAACAGGAATAATAGTGGCTTTTGTCTTAACGGCTAAATGAAATGGGCCTTTTTTAAATTTACCTAATTCTCCTGAAACAGTACGGGTTCCTTCAGGTGCAATTAATAGTGATGTGCCTGATAAAACAACTTTCTCTGCTTCATCAAGACTATGAATAGCATCTTTTAATTTTTCTCTTTTTATAGGAATAGCTTTATATCTTCGTAAAGCAGCTCCATAAATTGGATAGGAATACTGATCTTCAGCAGCAACTCCTGTGAGATAATGGCTTGTTGTACCTGCAATCATAAAATGATCAAACATTGATTGATGATTTAACATGTATATATATGGTTGCTTATGCTTTGGTGGTATGGCTCCTTTTATTTTTAATAATTGACCAGCTGCCAACAAACAAGTTCTACAAAATATTTTCATATATCGATGTGCTACATCAAGTGAAACAAAAGTAGTAACAATAAAGTAACCAAATACTCCAATAACAAATGTTATAAAAAACATGGGCCAAAGAATAATTGATATGACTGACTTAAATAGTCCAACCATTAGTATTTAGTATTTTAAAAAGTTTGTGATTTGATTTTGAGAAAGCATAATTATTTATATCTTTAGGTCTTATCCAGCAAACATCTTTCATATTTTTAATATTAATGTCATTAATTCTACAATGATATAGAGATACTCTAATATCAAAATGGGAATATGAATGTTTTATTGTGCAAATTTTGTTTTGTATTCGAATTGTAAAATTTAAAGAGTTCTTAATATAATTAAATAATTGTATATCATCAGAAATTTTCAAATTAATCTGGGTATTTGGAAGTTCCCACAAACCGCCTAACATAGAATTAACTGGTCGTTTCATAATTAAAAATTCTTTATTATACCAAATAATAGCAGCAATGAAATGCTTAATATTTTTTATATTTTTATTTATTTTAATTGGATAACCAAACGGCAATAAAGTATTTTTTGCTTTGCAAAATTGTGAAACAGGGCATATAATACATTCAGTGTTAATTGGAGTACAAATTGATGAACCTAAATCCATTAAAGCTTGATTCACATCGCCAGGTCTTTCCTTATCAATAAATTTTTCCAGCACATTAAAAATTCTTCTTCTATTATATGGCGTCAAATTTCTTATAGCTAGTATTCTTGATAATACACGTGTAACATTTGCATCAACCGCGGGAGCTGGAATTTTATCGACTATTGAATAAACTGCAGCTGAAATGTAATTACCAACACCTGGTAGCTTAAGAAAATCAGTCATATTATTTGGTAGTTGGGAATTATATTGGGAATATAAAATAATACATGCCTTATAAAAATTGACACATCGAGAATAGTACCCTAAGCCTTCCCATAGTTTTAATAAGTCATCTAAATTCGATAAAGCTACAGATTCAATAGTAGGATACTTTTTCAACCACCTTTTATAATATGGAATTACGGTTTTAACTTTTGTCTGTTGTAACATTACTTCGGATAGATATACATGATACAGATTATTGTATTTTCTCCATGGTAAGTCGCGCTTGTTTTGATCATACCATTTCAATAAATATGGCGAAATATTATTTGTAGTATACAACTATTTAATTCTTAAAAGTTGTTTTGATAACAACCAATGTAATGATGTTAACATTTCTCTTATATCATTTCGATCTTCAGGTCGTATTGCATTAATAATTTCTATCCCAAATTCATTAATCTTTGTATCAATTTTGCGCCTTATATCTTCACCTTGTGAGGTAATCTTAACAAATACAACTCTCCTATCATTCTCTCCTTTATATTTTTCAACCCAATCATTTCTTATTAAAACGCCGATTAATCTTGTCATTGTACTATTATCTACGCCCATTTGTTTTGAGAGAGAAGACATATCAGTGCCTTCAGAAGAAATTGATGACAAAAGAAGGATCTGTGGAAGGGTTAGATCAGGGCTACTTACCCTATAACGAAATATTGACTGAAGGTCAAGGAGGAAAACCTTGAGCAATTCACCAAAATCCATTATTGTATAATACAAATATATTATACTTTTTCAAAGATTTTCTTTATTAGAGTAATGGGAGTGACATTAATCTTTTTGAATGGACATTTAAGACTTTATATATAATTGTAATTGTTTCATCCGAATAATTACCATGTCCCATAAACGCTTTATGATCCATAGTGTATTTCCCCATATATAACCATGCTCCTGTCACTATATCATCTTCATTGTTATATGTAATTATTTTATCTGCTCCGTTTATCCCAGACGTTGGTCCCATCTGGCTTATTGTATTAATTATACCATCATTCTCGTACCATGTTGAATCTGTACAATCCCCCTCAATCCAGCATTGTCTAGTTTTCCCCATCATATATGCATTTGGACGAAGTATTATGCTCATAGAAGTGTTCGGTTTATGATAACCAGTCTTTTCATCATGTTTTGTGTTTCCTGTAGCAAATGAAAAATAATATATATCATTATTGGCTTTTAAATATGTATTTAACTGTCTTGCTCCATCTATACTTACATCCCAAGCGCAAAAATTCTTTGTTTCCCATGCGGGGTGATATCTCAATCTTTCAAAGTACTTATTCCACGGTTCATTAGGATACCTGTTGAATCCCCATTGCTCAAGATCAAAACTATATATTCTATTATCAATGATCGCAGCTAATCCCATTAATTCTTCCATAAAGGGTAAAGTTGTTCTGACAATGTTTGAAAGTGTTGTACCATTATGCGGTGTGCCTATTGTAGTAATAGACCTTATCCACTTTAATTTCTTTTTTCCAAGCAATTCAGTTTCTTCTAAAGTCGTATTTAATGAATCAGCATATATTTGATTCTCAAGTAAGAATTGCAACATCCTTGCCGTTTGCCCACCTAAACTATGACCAATAATATGTATTGGGTTATCACTACCCCATTGTGGATATAGCGCTTCCCAATTTTTATTTTTTGGTTTTTGTATTATACTATACTTATCTGAGTGTTTTTTCCCATAATCAACTTGTCCACCTTTTATTTGATAATAAGTTTCAATTGCTCTATCCCAATTTGACGATATGGGCCCAATTGAAACGGTATACACTTCATACCCCAAAGATTCCAAATATTCTTCAAAATCGTGTTTTCCACCCCAGTATTTATATCCTGCCATCTCCTCTGTGCCCCAGCCCATAAAACCATGGATTAATACAATAGGATATTGATTTTGACCTACTAAATTTGAAAAAAATAAAATATTTATGGTTATAAAAATGCTAATTCGCATTTTTTTATCCTAACAAACAATTGAAGAAAAGTTAGTCAGTATAGTACTTTGCAAAAACTAGCATCATTTCATCTGTACTCAGAAAACCAAATGAAACATCATAATCGCGCCAATTATCATATGTTGCAATTAAACGAAACCCTTCGCCTTGGTTTATTTCAAGCGGAGGGTCTAATTTTAATACCGGAGGATGAGAGTAATCGTATGATACATAAATAAGCTCTCCATCACGTTCACCACCTGCGATTTCAACCGCAAATTCAGTATTTAATTCATGAGCATGACTAAATAATTCAAAAATATACATTTTTTGATCAGAATACCATTCATCGACAACCGTTGTTACTTCGCCTTTTGGTAAGTTAAATCCTTGATCACCAACTTGTAAAGTTCGAGCAACAATCTCAACTTCTGAGGGATCAGCCATGTGAACATTTACAAAAAGTTCCCCTACAATTGTTGTATCAGAATAATTATAATAATGAGGATTATGATCAAAACCATGCTCGTTGCTATAATACAAAGCAACACCAGGTGGAAGGCTATAGTCTAATCTTCTCCATTGCGTTCCTAGACCAAATACGTGGTATTGCATTGATGCAATTGTACTCAAATTATAATCACCATTTGGATTCCTAATATTCCGCATAACACCTTCAGGAGGTACAAATGCATTTGGCATATAATTTTGAAAACCATACAATATATAATGATGACTATTGGGCCGCATCATAAGTTCATATCTAGTGATATAAATTGGTCCAGTGGTATCACCATCAGAACGTTGAAAAAACTCTACTTCACTATTTGGAGGAACATCAAAGGGTCCAATATGGTACTGTACTCCCACATCAGGTGGTTGTAGTGGCTCAAATAATACATCAACAAACCGAATAGAATCTTGAAGCAATGATGAATCTGCTGCTACTCCAGTTTCTGGTGCGCCAGCTACAATCCACTGGCGGATAAATTCTAATTGTCCATTTGTCAAAAAATCCATTCCCAAAGGCATAATTTCTCCATATTGTGGATGGTCTGCATAAAAATGATCTTTATCAGGAGCATTTATCTTTTCCCATAAATAACTTTTGTAAAGACTAGCCAACCCTTCAGTTCCAAGAAGCTCTAGGCCATCATCTTTGGCGGATTGATTGTGAGGATCTCTATCAATTAGGTTTTCATATGCAACATCCGCAGTTAAAATTAATTCAGACTGATTAC
>CEVM01028460.1_pt1 | contig 39548 bp, 42 predicted proteins | sample 531481 | NCBI WGS metagenome assembly CEVM01 (sample SAMEA2623649, study PRJEB7988) | marine metagenome | biome: marine biome (ENVO:00000447); feature: mesopelagic zone (ENVO:00000213) & marine oxygen minimum zone (ENVO:01000065); material: "saline water (ENVO:00002010), including plankton...
GCATGTTATAATATTGATCTGAAATTTCCACCGTAATAGCCTCGCGCTCATATTGTGCATTCAACTCGTCAGCGAGCTGTTGCATCATTTGTTTTCGCGCTTCAAAATGATCTTTATCATGATCGCGGATGATATATTGAAGTTCGGTATGATCCACTTCTCCTTCCACACTGTACAAGTGAAAGAACCCTTCCCGATCTGAAGTGTGTTCCGGGGTTTCCATACGTGGCAGCGAATTAATATAATCAGTGGCCATATACATGCTGTTGATCATCTTTCCCTTGGCGTATCCTGGATGTACGATCTTTCCTTTGATGGAAACAACCGCACCCGCGGCATTAAAATTTTCATATTCTAACTCGCCGATTCTACTTCCATCCATAGTGTAGGCCCAATCGGCGCCAAATTTTTCTACGTCGAATTTATGGGCACCACGCCCAATCTCTTCATCAGGGGTAAAACCTACGCGAATGGTTCCATGTTCTATTTCGGGATGTTGAATTAAGTACTCCATGGCCGAAACAATCTCCGCAATCCCCGCTTTATCATCGGCCCCTAACAAGGTAGTGCCGTCGGTGGTAATTAAGGTTTGTCCTTTATACTCTAATAGATCGTCAAAATCTTTGGGTGAGAGGATGATGTTCTCTTCGGAATTTAATACAATATCTTCACCGTCATAATTCTCAATCAGTTGTGGCTTCACATTGGCTCCGGTAAAATCTGGTGTGGTATCGAAATGGGAGATAAACCCGATCACCGGGACGTCTTTGTTTGTGGTCGCCGGAAGCGTTGCCATGATGTACGCATTTTCATCGATGGTCACATCTTGCATGCCTATGTCCTTAAGCTCCTGAACCAACGCATTGGCCAGATCCCATTGTTTTGCAGTACTGGGAGTGGTATCGCTTTTCGGGTCGCTTTCGGTGTCTACCGTAACATAACTAATAAATCGGTTGATGAGGTGTTGTTGGTCAATCATGTGCTTCTTTTTACACTACAAATTAACGGAATAAGCCACAAACAATTCGGGCTTTTAGTAGTATTTTTGCACCACACTTCCAGCCTATGTACAAACAGCTTATCCGACCCATTCTTTTCCAATTCGATCCCGAAAAAGTGCATCGTACCACTTTTAAAGCATTGCGCTGGTTACACCGGTTGGGGTTGGGCAGCCTTTTTGCTGCCCGCCAAACCCGTCACGAGTCGTTGCAGCGAGAGGCATTCGGACTCACATTTCCAAATCCGGTGGGTTTGGCAGCGGGGTTCGATAAGGATGCGAAACTATACAAAGAACTCTCCGGGTTAGGGTTTGGGTTTATTGAGATAGGAACGCTCACCCCGCGACCCCAGCCGGGAAATCCGAAGAAACGGTTATTCCGACTCAAACAGGATGGCGCGATCATTAATCGGATGGGGTTCAACAATGAAGGTGTGGATGCCGCTGTAGAACGCCTTAAGAAAAATGGAAAGGTAGCTGAAGTTGCGGTACACGAACGTGTGCTTATTGGTGGGAATATCGGAAAGAACAAAACCACTCCGAACGAAGAGGCGGTAGCTGATTACGAGTACTGCTTCAACGCCTTGTTCGAGTATGTAGATTATTTTGTCGTGAACGTAAGCTCCCCCAATACGCCAAATCTTCGGGAACTTCAGGATAAAAAACCCTTGACTAATTTACTGAATAACTTGCAGTTACTAAATAAACAGCGTTCCGAAGCATTGAATCAGACGACCAAACCGATACTATTAAAAATCGCTCCGGATCTTTCCGAAGCGCAACTCCGTGATATCATCGACATTGTTGCTGAAACCAAAATAAACGGACTCATCGCCACGAATACAACGATTGGTCGTGACGGACTTACGTCAGAGAATAAAGACGAAGTGGGCGGACTCAGTGGCAAGCCGCTTACCAAACGCGCTACAGAAGTAATTCGTTTCTTGAGCAAAGAAAGTGGAGGTGACATTCCTATCATTGGAGTAGGTGGAATTCACACTGCGGAAGACGCGCAGGAGAAACTAGCTGCAGGAGCGTGTCTTGTACAACTTTACACCGGGTTTATCTATGAAGGCCCGCAGTTGATTAGTAAGATTAATAAGGCGTTGCTATAAGCTTTTGTTGCCAACACTAGCTTCATCATTTCGTCATTGCTTTACGATCTTTTTGGTGAAGCGCTCGCCGTTGGTTGCTATAAGTTCTAACATGTAAATTCCCTGCGGAAATTCAGCTATATTTATCATCAGCGAATCAGTACCTGAAACAGCTACACTTTTTACCTTTGAACCCAGCACGTTGAAGAGTGATATGGATTTTATATTGGAAGGTAGTCCTGAAACCCTTATTTCAGAAGCGCTTGGGTTTGGGAAAATAGTAATACGTTCTTGTTGCACTTGATCCATTCCGAAAACCTCTTGAAGCTCAAGGGTCATTGTGCCGATGATTTCGTTCGAGAAAGGGGCAATGCCCTGGGCGCTTGCTATGGGCTCTTTGGGATCGGTATCTTCATTGGCGGAAGTATAGTCGATGCCGCTATCAGTTCCTGAATCTAAAGGGTATAGATCAACCGTTATTTCCTCGCGCCAGCTACCGTCTCCATCCAGTAAAGAAACACTGTTGATTCCAATAAACCAATCCGGACTAGGAGCTATCATGGAAACCAACGTAAGTAGCGGAAACGCTTCAGTAGTTTCAATACCATTGATAACGATTTCACCTCCTGCAGTGTTAAGTGCATCTCCATCTATTAGCAGATTTGCATTCCCTGCAGTAATCGCCTGATTAATTTCAGAAAAAAATACAGTATTATTTCCCAGTTCGGCGACGTCTTCAATTCCTGGACTGGCAAGAGCGCCTAATTCCCAAAAAGAAATAGTAGCATCATGAGTTACCCCCACCAATTTAGACCAGTGCGCGTTTGCGGGAAGGCTACCGCTACTGTGTGGATGCGTGGTTTGAGACCAATTGCTTGTAAAAGTAACATCGTAGGTGGCCGTAGATTGTGCCATCCCAAGGAAGCCCAAAAGTAATGCAATGAGAAGTGTAGTATTTTTCATGATATCATTTTGAAACTCGGACGAAAAAAAACGCCCGTCCTTACATAAAATACAATTATTTTTACACTCATGATCGATACCCTGCTTTCGTTTTCCTTTGCAACACTGGTACTAGCGGTTTCTCCGGGACCAGATAATATCTATGTGTTGAGTCAGTCCCTTGCACATGGTATGAAAAGCGGTATTGCAACCACAACGGGACTCATTAGCGGATGCATTGTACATACCTCATTGCTAGCTTTCGGAGTTTCGGCCTTGATCACTGAATCCCCTAACTTGTTCTACGGACTCAAAGTGTTTGGCGCCCTTTATTTGCTATTTCTGGCGTATAAAGTACTTCGAAGTAATGGAACCGTTTCACTCAGCGGAAATGTTCCGAAGAAAACTTCAGAACAATTATTCAAGCAAGGCGTGATCATGAACCTACTCAATCCAAAAGTCATGATCTTCTTTCTGGCCTTTTTTCCTGCATTCTTATGGGATCCGAAAGGAGAGGCCGTGTTACAATTCTACATTTTGGGAGTAACTTTTATGATCGTTTCGTTCGCTGTTTTTAGTATCATAGCCATTTTGTCGGGAAGCATTTCGCGGCTTCTGAAACGGCAGCCCAAGATTCCTATCATCCTCAATTGGTTTCAGATCATTGTTTTTGTGGGGATTGCCATCTTTATCCTAATTCCTTAAAAAAGCAATACTGAATTTATTTTTGACCGCTTCGGAATTCATATCTTTATACACATGCAATCGGTGAAGATCATAGAATGTCCACGAGACGCCATGCAAGGGATCAAAGACTGGATTCCTACTGAAGAAAAAGTGCAATACATCCAGTCGTTATTGCGCTGTGGCTTCGATACAATCGACTTTGGGAGTTTTGTGTCCCCCAAGGCCATTCCGCAAATGGTAGATACCGCTGAGGTCTTGGCGCAACTCGATTTAGGTAGCACGAGCAGTAAGTTGTTGGCCATCGTCGCTAACGTGCGTGGGGCGCAAGCTGCTGTGGAACATCCTGAGATCGATTATTTAGGCTATCCTTTTTCTATTTCTGAAAATTTTCAGATGCGAAACACGCATAAGACCATCGATCAGTCTATTATCATATTGCAGGAGATTTTGAACCTAGCCGTTGCTCATAATAAAGAGGTGGTAACCTATCTTTCGATGGGCTTCGGAAATCCTTACGGCGACCCCTGGAATGTAGAAATTGTAGGAGAGTGGGCAGAACGCTTGTCTGGAATGGGAGTGACCATTTTATCCCTAAGTGATACGGTGGGAACGTCTGATCCTGAAACAATTGATTATCTATTTTCTAATCTCATTCCGAAGTATCCACATATCGAATTTGGAGCACACCTGCATACCACTCCCACCTCCTGGCATGAAAAAGTGATGAGTGCCTATCAAGCAGGGTGTCGGCGTTTTGACGGCGCCATTCAAGGGTTCGGTGGGTGTCCTATGGCCAAAGACGAACTCACGGGAAATATGCCAACTGAAAAGCTGATCAGTTATTTTACTGCGGAAAAAGTGGATCACAATGTCGCACCCATGTCGTTTGAAAGTGCCCATAATGAAGCTACAAAAATCTTTACCAAATATCATTGATCATGAAGCGTCACTACTCCTTACTTATTGTATTCATCGTTACCTTACACTTCTTCGCGTGTAAGAGTACGAAAGCCGTAATGCCCGTAACTCCCACGGATGATGGAGTGATTGAATGCACGCTCATTCAGTTGAACGATGTGTATGAAATAGCCCCGTTGAGTGGTGGAAAATATGGCGGGATGGCACGAGTCGCTTTTGTAGTAGATTCCATTCGAGCACAAGAACCCAATACTTTGTTGCTCATGGCCGGGGATTTTTTAAATCCTTCGTTGTTGGGTACTGTGAAATATCAAGGGGAGCGGATCGCCGGAAAACAAATGATCGAAGTAATGAATGCCATGGACTTCGATCTTGTGACCTTCGGAAATCACGAATTTGATCTTTCTAGGGAGGCGCTTCAAGACCGACTCAACCAATCGCAATTTCAATGGATGTCTTCTAATACCTTTCTGAAGCAAGATGGAGAAGGAATTCCATTTCCTACCGGAAAGAGCACCGTAGCCTTCACCTATACGTTCGATCTTGAAGACGAGGACGGTACTGAATTACAACTAGGTTTTTTTGGTGTAACCCTAAATTCGAATCCACAGCCCTATGTATTTTACGGTGATCCAATGCAATATGCAGCACAAGCTGTTACCCAATTAAAACAACAAGGGGCATTGCCTATTGGATTAACGCATCTTACCTTGGAACAGGATAAGGAATTAGCCACAAGGATATCAGGCGTTCCGCTGGTTTTGGGAGGACACGAACATAATAATATGTTGGTGGAAGTTGGTAACACCAAGATTGCAAAGGCAGATGCCAATGCCAAAACCATCTATGTGCATCACCTTATCTATTACAAGAAAGAGAATCGGTTGGTTATCGACTCAGAATTGTTCCCAATAGACGAAAATACACCTTCTGATCCGGAGGTGTCTGCCATTGTTTCTCGTTGGAATCAAATACTGGAAGCTGAGATCAAGACAGTGATCAGCAATCCGAATCAAGTGATCTACCAAGCTGATCCGCCGCTTGACGGAACCGACAGTGCGAGTAGAGGGATCCAAACCAATTTGGGAGAGATCATTACGAAAGCCATGGCTTTGTCGTTTTCCCATGATGTAGATGGCGCGATTGTAAATGGAGGTTCTATTCGCATTGATGACATGCTAGCCGGGCCTGTGACGAGTATCGATATTTTCCGGGTGCTTCCTTTTGGCGGAGGTGTCCTAAAGGTTGAAATGAAAGGAAGTTTATTGAAAGAAACCTTAGACTATGGGGTATCGAAACGTGGGACAGGGGCTTATCTTCAGCGAGCATATATCGATAAAAACGCCGAAGGAGTATGGACGGTGCGCGATAAGGTTATTGATCCCGAAGCCACTTATACCATTGCGGTGAGTGACTTTTTGATGAAAGGATACGACATTCCATTTTTAACTCCGGAGCATCCCGGAGTACTATCGGTTTATGAGCCAGCGCCTAATGAGGCAGCCTATGATATTCGAAAAGCGATCATTCAATATCTTCAGAAATAGCATGCGAACCATTAGATAACTGCAAGAAGCGACACATGAAACGAATCATTAAAGGAATCGCAATACTCGCTTTGATCACTTTAGTGGTGCTTCAGTTTTTTCGACCCGAAAAGAATGAAAGTGGCTACGATTCTATAGCAAATTTTAAGGCAGATACAAAACCTTCCGAAGAAGTTGCACGTATCTTAAAAGCGAATTGCTACGATTGTCATAGTAATCAAACCCACTATCCATGGTATGCTGAAATAGCTCCGGTTTCTTTTTGGCTAGATGAGCATATCCGCCATGGGAAGGGAGAATTCAACGTTTCAGCATGGTCGCAGTATTCCGTTAAGAAAAAAGACCACAAACTTGAAGAATTGATAGAAGAAATAAAGGAAAAAGAAATGCCTTTGCCTTCCTATACATGGATTCACGGAGATTTAACTTCCGACGAAAAAACGCTGCTCATACAATGGGCTACATTAGCCCGCATGCAATATCGAGAAACACTTCAAATATTAGGAAGTCACTAATTTTATGCCTGAACACTTTGAGGTGCCCAAGAGGCGCAGAGCATCCCCGGCGCAGCTTTATCAGGATTGGCGCAATCGCTTTCTTGATAGCGCGTACAAGTAACACAGTTTCGGTCGTCTTGACGCTTTGCTTTCATATCAAAGCTGTCACAGGTATAGTAGGTGTTTACCATTACTTTATGGATGGAACAAACATTCCCTTCCATTAAATTTTCGCAGTTGGCACAATTGTGTGCAAGTCTAATAGCCATAACATTTTATTTTAACCTAAATGTAAAAGAGCGATGTTTAAGAATCAATTTAAATAGCTGATTCTCTATGATTTGTTCTTAGATTGAATAAAAATAGGGTTTCGTTTTTGTGGGAGTCTGCCCCTGAGTTGTGATTAATTTGTAGTATATTTGCATGCAATTAAATAGGAACATTTTTCGAGACTTCGGAAATAAATTTTAATTGCAATGACTGCACACGACAATAAAATTCTTGGGGAAGGTTTAACGTATGATGACGTACTCTTAGTTCCCGCGTATTCAGAGGTTCTCCCTCGTGAAGTTTCGATAAAAACACGATTTTCAAAGAATATTACACTCAATGTTCCCATCGTTTCCGCAGCAATGGATACAGTGACAGAGAGCGCTATGGCGATTGCTATCGCTAGAGAAGGTGGAATTGGAGTACTGCACAAGAACATGACGATTGAGCAACAAGCAACGGAAGTGAGAAAGGTAAAACGTGCCGAAAGCGGCATGATCCAAGATCCGGTAACCCTATCCCCGAATGCTACAGTAGGTGACGCTCAAAAAACGATGCGAGAATATAGCATTGGTGGGATTCCTATTACCGATGATGCCGGAAAACTGATTGGTATTGTTACGAATCGCGACTTGCGTTTTGAAAAAAATTACAGTCGGTCGCTCCAAGAAGTAATGACCTCGGAAAACTTAGTTACGGTAGGAAAAGGGACTTCTCTAAAGGATGCTGAGATCATTCTGCAGGAAAATAAAATTGAAAAATTACCCGTCGTTTCTGAAGATGGAACCTTGCTAGGTTTGATCACATTTCGTGACATCACCAAACTCACCCAAAAACCGATGGCCAATAAAGACCAATATGGTCGTTTGCGTGTCGCCGCTGCATTGGGTGTTACCGCAGATGCTGTAGATCGTGCGGCAGCACTAGTTCAAGCACAAGTAGACGCCGTGATTATTGATACTGCCCATGGGCATACAAAGGGCGTTGTAGCCGTATTGAAAGAGGTTAAAGAAAAATTTCCTGACTTGGATGTGGTCGTTGGAAATATAGCAACCGCCGAAGCAGCCCATTATTTAGTGGATGCCGGTGCAGATGCGGTCAAAGTAGGGATCGGTCCCGGCTCCATATGTACCACACGCGTGGTGGCCGGAGTAGGATTTCCACAATTTTCTGCGGTCCTTGAAGTAGCTGCGGCACTAAAAGATACCGGAGTGCCTGTGATCGCTGATGGCGGAATTCGTTATACAGGAGATATCCCAAAAGCGTTAGCCGCAGGTGCCGATTGTGTGATGTTGGGATCGCTCTTAGCAGGAACCAAAGAATCACCTGGCGAGACTATTATCTATGAAGGACGAAAATTCAAATCCTATCGCGGAATGGGTTCCGTGGAAGCCATGAAAAAGGGTTCTAAAGACCGTTACTTCCAAGATGTGGAAGATGATATCAAGAAGCTCGTTCCTGAAGGCATCGTGGGGCGTGTGCCTTACAAAGGTGAGCTAGTGGAAAGCATGACGCAATTCATAGGTGGACTCAGAGCTGGGATGGGATACTGCGGTGCAAAAGATATTGCTTCGTTAAAAGAGAATGGACGTTTTGTAAAAATAACCAGTAGCGGAATTCATGAGAGTCACCCGCATGATGTAACCATTACGAAAGAAGCTCCAAATTACTCCAGATAAAGCACTAAAAAAGGCTCTGATTTTTCAGAGCCTTTTTTTTATTTTAAGAGAAGTCGCTTTAATTATTCTCCTTCTTTAAGTTCAATACCCAAGGCAGCGATCACCGCTAACGTAACATCAAAACGATTATCAATATAGATAAGGTTTCCGTTTCGTTGAATGATCTGTGTGTACCCTTCGGCTTGCGCAATCTTTTCAAGTTCATCTCCAATCTTTTTGTACAAAGGCTGTAAAAATTCTTCGCGCTTAAGAGCAAGCATTTGATTTGCCGTTTGCTGATACTTATTAATATCTGTTTCCATCGCAATGATAGAATCTTGTGCCGTTCTGCGCTGGTTCAAGGTCATGGTGTTTTGACCTTCCTTAAACTTATTTATTTCCGCAGTATAGGCATCTAATTTCTGTTTTAAATCGGCATCCAATTCTTTTCCGTACGCATCCACTTGCTCCTGAACTCCGGCAAGCTCGGGCATTTTAGATAGAATAAAATCAACGTCGATAGTACCTACTTTTGAGGTTTGTGAAAATGCCGTAATCGACATTAAAAAAATAGCGATCTTAAGTAACTTCATAGTTCCTGATTTTTTGCAGCGCAATATTACATAATTTTCAGAAAGACGACAAGTAACAAGGAGTGTTACAGTAGTTAAGTGTAGCATCACGCCTTATCAGGCGCATACCATCTCCCGCGATGCGGTTTTAATTGGGATCTAAGTTGATTCATATAAGACTCCGGTACCACGAGATAAGCTCGTGAAAAATGGTCATTCACATCTTCGGTCCCGTGCAAGAACGATTCAATTTTTTCTTTTGTTGCAAACTCTTCGAGATGAATAGCATGATGTGCAGCAGTTTTAGACGCATTAGGTCCGCGGAACTCCCAAATGAGTTGTACGCGTTTCATGAGTTAGCTACCGATGTTCCTTTTTCAGCAAAGGCCTTAAAATCTTCCATGTATTTTTTGGACTGTTTCTTAAAAGCTCCTGGCATTAAAAATCCCATAGCTTTCATCATAAAGCTTTGAAATTTAAACTCACTTTCTGAGATCCATCGTGTTTGCCCTGTAGACTCTTCATGAAAATAGTTGTTCTGAATATTTTCCACGCCTTTGGTATCGTAGCGGGCATGGAATTCAGTCGGAAATTTGTTCTTTAAAATAGTCTCTACCAATACCATTTGGCGTTTGCCCATCTTGTATTCTAATTCCATTTTGGCGCCTTCTTCGCCGGGTGCCCCTTCCAAAAGACGATAGTTTACTAAACCCCGTTGCCAGTGTTTCATGTTTTCAGGGTTATCCATTTTTTCAATAACTTCTTCTCTGGGAAGATCGATCAAAATCTCGGAAGTATATTTCATCATGTTAGCATTAGATAAGACAAGGTACGTTATTCTCGTTAATAATAAAATGCTTGACAACGGATTCGTGTTTCACTTCGTTTTTTGAAGTTGTTGTAACCCTAGGATTTTGCTATTTTTGCGCAGCTTAAAAAGAAGTTTATGAAAAATTGGTTTTGGTTGATCTGCTTGCTGGTTTCAATGACAACCGGAAGTATCGCACAACAAAAGGAAGAAGTATTAATGACTATCGGGGATACCCCTATTAGCAGTGCTGAATTCAAACGCGTTTTTAAAAAGAATCTCGATCTAGTACAAGATGAATCTCAAAAAACCGTAGAAGGGTATCTCGACTTGTTCGTGGATTATAAATTGAAGGTGATCGAAGCACGGTCTCAAGGGCTGCATAAAGAAAAGGCCTATCTGCAAGAATTCTCTCGCTACCAAGACCAACTCTCTAGAAGCTATATCTATGAAGATAAGATCACTGCAGATCTTGCTAAAGAAGCATACGATCGAAGCTTAGAAGAGGTGAATGCCAACCATATTCTCATTAAAGTATCGTACAATGATCTTCCGCAAGACACCTTAGCAGCGTATAAAAAAATAGCCTCTATTCGAGAGGAAGCTTTACAAGGAGCTGATTTTGAAACCTTGGCGAAGACCTACTCTGAAGAACCCGGCGCTGATGAACGCGGTGGTGCCTTAGGATATTTTTCTGCGTTTCAGATGGTGTATTCTTTTGAAGAAGCTGCGTATAATACTCCCGTTGGAGAAATATCAGAGATCATTAGAACTTCCTTTGGGTACCACATTCTAAAAGTGAACGATCGCAGAGAACGCCCTCCACAAATTGTGGTATCCCATATTATGATTTCAGATAATTCGGGTACCCGAACTTTCGATCCGGAAGAACGTATTAACGAATTGTATGCATTATTACAACAAGGGGAAGATTTTGAAGACCTTGCGAAGCAAAATTCAGAAGATCGCAGTTCTGCCAAAAATGGTGGGCGCTTACGTCCATTCAGTAGAGGAGACCTGCGAGCAGAAGTCTTTGAAGATGCTGCTTATGCCCTCGAAAATCCGGGTGACATTGTAGGCCCCGTGCGCTCTAGAGTTGGATGGCACATTATTCGTTTAGAAGAACGACTGGACAGGTCTTCCTTTGAAGACATGAAAGAGTCGTTAGAATCTCGTGTATCCCAAGGAGATCGAGCGAAAAAAGTAACGGCAACCATCACTAATAACATCAAAGAAAAGTATGGGTTTCGCAAAGGAGCCGAATATATTCCTTTCTTTTCAAATTTAGTAAGCGACTCCATCGTACAGCGTAAATGGACCTTTACGGGTATTGATGCATCCGAAGATGCGCTACTGTTCACCATCGGTTCCAAACAGGTTCGCTTTAGTGATTTTGCTAAATACATTGAAGACAAACAGCGCAGCATGCGCTTACCCAAAGAGAAAGGGGCCGCCTTGGTGGCACTTTATAATGCTTTTGAGCACGATGAAGTAATGGGGTATTACAAAGCTCAGTTAGAAGTAGAAAATGATCAATATGCAGCGGTGATCAACGAATATCGTGATGGTCTCCTCATTTTTGATGTGATGAATAAAAATGTTTGGAACAAAGCAAAAATGGATAGCGTAGGGCTTGAAGCATTTTTCAACAAGAATAAAAGCGCTTACCAGTGGAAAGAACGTGTAGAAGGACGCATTGTTTCGGCCACTTCAGAGGCTGTTGCAAAAGAGGCCGCAGCGATGTTGAAGAAGGGAACCGACACAGAAACTATTAAAAAGAATCTGAATACCGAAGAAAGCGTTTCTGTATTGGTTTCCGAAGGAACCTTCGAAATAGGACAACAAGCATTGCCCAAGAATTTTGTTCCACAAAAAGGAATTTCTGAAATATATAACGAGAATGGTTCGTTTATTGTAGTAGCTGTAGATGCGATATTGCCACCGGGTCCTAAAGCCTTTGAAGAGGTAAAAGGGCGTGCATTGAGCGATTACCAACAGCGATTAGAACAACAATGGATGGAATCGCTACGGAAGAAATATCCGGTAACAATCCGTAAGAAAGCCCTTAAAAAAGTTAAGAAAGAATTACAACCATAATGCGCAACAGCATTCTTCTGATCCTTGTACTGAGCTGCTTCTCTTGTGATTATTTCAAACAGGAAACACAAGAAACGCCTGTGGCTCGTGTTAATGATTCTTATCTGTACCAATCAGATATTGAAGGCCTGGTGTCAGACGACACTACCCCTGAGGACAGTACTCTGTTGGTAAATAGTTATATCAATCGTTGGGCCACCCGACAATTGTTGATCGATCAGGCAAGAATCAACTTACCGGAAGATGAGCAAGAAACCTACAACAAACTCGTAGCAGAGTATAAAATTGATTTGTATACGGAAGCCTATAAAAGTACGATCGTTGCGAAACAATTGGATAGTGCGATTAGCGAAACAGAATACCAACGATTTTATGAGGAGAACAAAGAAACGTTCACGCTTAATGAGCCGCTTGTAAAAGTACGGTATTTGCAAGTGGGAGAAGGATTTAATAGATTAAATGAAACATCACAGTGGTTGTCTCGTTTTAATGAGGAAGACCAGCAACGTCTGAACGATCTTAGTATTCAGTATAAGTCATTTAATTTGAATGATTCTACTTGGGTGAAATTCAAATCGGTTGCTGCAGCAATTCCGCCCTTGGCAGCAAATACTCCCGGGGATCTAAAAAATTCGAATTTGAGGCAACTACAAGATTCATTAGGAGTATATTTGGTGAAAATTACAGAGGTGCTTATGCCGAATGATACGGCACCCATAGAATTTGTTCGTCCTACCATCGAACAGATCATCTTGAACAAGCGAAAATTAGAATTGATAAAAAAACTGGAAAAAGACATAACGAAAGATGCAATTAATAACAAAAAATATGAAACCTATACACCCTATTAGCCTAGCATTAGGCCTCCTATTGTGTGTTCAGGGAATGATGCTGGCACAAGAAACAACCCCTATAGATAGCACCTTGACCATCACTACGGCCGATGGAATAGCAGACGTTGTTACGGCTACGGCTAAGGATAGCGTGCAACCTTTTAAACGTTTTAAAGCCGAAGGCGTTACTGCTGTGGTTGGTGATTACGTAGTGCTAGATAGCGATATTGATAAGAGTTACGTTGAATTGCAAGCACAAGGGATCGCCACCGAAGATATCTCTCGCTGCGAATTGTTAGGAAAGTTGTTAGAAGATAAACTATATGCACACCACGCAAAGATTGATAGCATTCTCATTCCCGATGCACAGATCAATGGTCGCATCGATCAGCAAATTCAATATATGGTAAGTGAGCTGGGAAGTGAAGAAAAAGTAGCCGCCTATTACAAAAAAAGCAATATTGCCGAATTGCGCTCTGAATTGTTCGAGGTGAATAAAACCTTACAACTTGCCGGTGAGATGCAACGAAAAGTGGTAGAAAATGTTGAAATTACTCCGGAAGAGATCCGTGAATTCTTCTACGCTATTCCGGAAGAAGAACGCCCTACCTTTAGTGCAGAGGTTGAAGTGGCACAAATTGTCATTGAACCGGAAGTGACAGAGGCTGCAAAACAACGCGTTATCGATCGCTTGAATGAATTCCGAAGAGATATCGTAGAGAACGGTGCTAGTTTTGCTTCAAAAGCAGTACTCTATTCAAAAGATGGAAGCGCGTCTAAAGGTGGATTGCTGCCGGGAATCAAAAAGAGCTCGCCCTACGATAAAAAATTTAAAGATGTCGCTTTTTCACTTCGTGAAGGGGAAGTGAGCGAGCCTTTTGAAACAGAATTCGGTTTTCATATTCTTAAAGTTGATAAGATACGCGGACAAGAAATAGATGTGCGACACATTATCTTATTTCCGGAAGTTTCCCAAGAAATTATTGACAAAGCACGTGTGGAGATTGATTCTATCAGAGCGAAGATCGTTGCTGGAGATCTCGAATTCGCGGAAGCCGCCAAACTGTATTCAGACGAAGAAGAAACGCGTAATGATGGCGGACAACTATCAAACCCCGTCACGCTGGACACGCGCTTTGACCTCACCAAAATGGATCCAACCTTAAGTGCGCAAGTCTACAACTTAAAAGCAGGAGAGGTGTCAAAAGTGTACACCGATCGTGACTACACAGGAAAAAGCAGTTTCAAGATCTTAACCGTGACAGGACGCTATGACGAACATACAGCCGATTTTGCGAAAGATTACGAAAAAGTAAAAGAGCTGGCGCTCAAAGAAAAGCAGATTAGAGCCATTCAAAAATGGCAAGAAAAGAAAATCCAAGAAACGTACATCAACGTTAATGAAGATTATCACGACTGTCAATTTGCTAGCAACTGGTTAAAAACACAATCTTAAACCCAATTTATGTCCGACGTAGCTGCTGTAGAACAACTCGTAACACGTTATAACGCCTTACGGCAAGAGATCAAAAAGGTCATTGTAGGTCAAGATGAAGTGATCGAACAAGTGCTGTTGGCGATTTTTTCAGGAGGACACGCCTTGCTTATAGGGGTGCCCGGACTCGCCAAAACCTTGATGGTGAATACGGTGGCGCAGGCACTCGGACTCAAATTCAAGCGTATTCAGTTTACACCCGACTTGATGCCGAGCGATATTCTTGGGTCTGAAATTCTAGATAAGAATCGGGAGTTTCAGTTCATCAAAGGACCGGTTTTTGCTAATATTATTTTGGCAGATGAGATCAACCGTACACCGCCAAAAACACAAGCTGCGCTGCTAGAGGCCATGCAAGAACGCGCTGTAACCGTGGCCGGAAATCATTATAAATTAGACTTGCCCTATTTCGTACTGGCAACGCAAAACCCTATTGAACAGGAGGGTACCTACCCATTGCCGGAAGCACAATTAGATCGCTTTATGTTCGCGATCAATCTAGATTACCCCAGCTTCGATGAAGAGGTGGAAGTGGTAAAAACCACGACAACCGATCGTTCTGAAACAGTAAACGCACTATTTAATGCTGAAGAGATCTTACACTATCAGCAACTCATCAGAAAAATCCCTGTCGCTGATAATGTGGTAGAATATGCCGTGACCTTAGTGAGCAAGACTCGTCCTGCTGGATCGGCAGCTACCGATACGGTGAAGAACTACATAGATTGGGGGGCAGGACCTCGAGCGTCCCAGAATTTGATTTTGGGTGCCAAAGCACATGCTGCGTTACGGGGTAAGTTCTCTCCCGATATCGAAGATGTACAAAAAGTTGCTGTAGGGATCTTACGCCATCGTATGATCAAGAATTACAAGGCAGAAGCCGAAGGGTTATCGATCGAGGAGATCATCCGCGGATTGTTCTAGGAAGCATTCCTTCAAAATATGTACCTTCGTTTCTAAGTATTATTGAAGGTGGTATCCTCTCCTAAAAAACATCGAATATTTGGACTAGACCTCATGAGGGCCGCCGCGATTCTTTTTGTGGTCGGGTCTCATTCCTTATGGGTATTTCCGGAAGCAATAGGTTCATGGGTCACCTTAATTACCTTCTCGGGCGTTTTAGGAGTCGAATTGTTCTTTGTGCTTAGTGGATTTTTAATAGGAAGAATCCTCTTTCGAATTTTTACCAACCCAGATTTTAAACGGAAGCACCTGACTTATTTTTTGATCCGAAGATGGTTTCGAACGCTTCCTAATTACTATCTCGTCTTACTTATAAATATTCTGCTGGTCCTGATTATCGGTAGAGATCTTCCGGATACGCTCGCTCAGTATTTTTTCTTTCTGCAAAACCTGACTTCGGGTATGGATATTTTCTTTACGGAATCGTGGAGCCTTCCGGTTGAAGAATTTGCATATGTGTTAGGTCCGTTGCTGTTATTAGTAGCAGTTCTCTTCGGAAACAAAAACAAAAGAAAACAACACTTTTTGTGGGTGACTGTAAGCCTTTTGATCTTTTTCTTTGTTGCTAAAGTGATCTTCAATTCCAATCATGTGGTGGCTGATCTGGAAACATGGAACATAGAATTACGTGCTGTGGTGCTATACCGAATCGATTCTATATTTTATGGAGTGCTTTTTGCGTATTTATCACGTATTCATCCCGAACGATGGAAGCAATATCGCGTACATTCCTTCTTTATAGGAAGTTTGTTGTTCTTATCATTGCATGCTGCGATAACTACTACTTCGATCACGGAGACGCCTTGGCTTTTCAACATTGCGTACTTTCCTATATGCTCTATTAGTATTGCACTTTGGCTTCCGTTGCTATCAGAACTGACTTCGGCACCGCGCTGGATTTCTAGTCCGATTACATTTATCAGTATTATTTCCTATTCCATGTACCTATTGCATTATTCGATCATTTTGCAACTTGTAAATTCCTATTTTCCTATGGCAGCGCTGCCGGAAAGTATGCGACCTGTCTTTTCGGTGAGCTATGTGGTACTAACAATGGCATTGTCATATCTGTTGTATCGATTTTATGAAAAACCCATGATGGATCTTAGAGATGCGCCTGCCATTAAAGAAAAATTCAAAGACTGAAATTGGTAAAATGATAATTTTATGCAGTAAAAATTCTAATTTGCGTAATTTAATTCATTAAAAATTATATTTTATTAAAAAATTATTGGTGTTATAGCTATTTCATTACTTTTTTTCGAAAACGTTTTATATTTTGTATTTTTGCAACACTTCAAAAACCAAAAAAAGAATTTATGGCCTTCGATATTGATATGATTAAAAAGGTGTACGCAGAAATGCCCGAGCGTGTCAACAAAGCACGTGAAATTGTCGGGAAGCCACTTACCCTTTCAGAAAAAATATTATACAGTCACCTTTGGGACGGAACTCCGGAAAAAGCATTTGTTCGCGGAAAGGATTATGTAGAGTTTTCCCCTGATCGTATTGCCTGTCAAGATGCTACGGCACAAATGGCATTACTTCAGTTTATGCAGGCGGGAAAAAACAAAGTTGCAGTTCCAACTACCGTGCACTGTGACCACTTAATCCAAGCGAAGGAAGGGGCTGCAAAAGATCTTAAACGAGCAAACGAAACCAGTAATGAAGTATTCGATTTCTTAGAATCTGTTTCTAATAAATACGGAATTGGCTTCTGGAAGCCGGGCGCAGGAATTATTCACCAAGTAGTGCTCGAAAATTATGCTTATCCCGGTGGAATGATGATCGGTACCGATTCGCACACTGTGAATGCAGGAGGATTGGGAATGGTTGCCGTTGGTGTTGGAGGTGCCGATGCCGTTGATGTGATGGCAGGAATGCCATGGGAGTTGAAGTTTCCAAAATTAATTGGAGTTAAGCTAACAGGAGAATTGAGCGGTTGGACAGCCTCGAAAGACGTGATCCTTAAAGTGGCCGGAATTCTAACTGTGAAAGGTGGAACCGGTTGTATTGTTGAATATTTCGGTCCGGGTGCGAAGAATCTTTCCGCTACAGGAAAAGGAACTATTTGTAATATGGGAGCTGAAATAGGGGCCACCACTTCTACGTTTGGCTACGACGATGCGATGGAACGCTTTCTCCGCGCTACAGAGCGAGAAGAAATTGCCGACGAAGCGAATAAGATCAGAGAACATTTAACGGGCGATCCGGAAGTATATGAAAATCCGGAAGATTACTTTGATCAGGTGATCGAGATCAATCTTTCAGAATTGCGTCCACACCTAAACGGACCTTTTACTCCAGACCTTGCAACGCCGGTAGGGGAATTAGGACCGAAAGCAAAGAAAAATGATTGGCCTATTAATGTTATGTGGGGACTTATTGGTTCGTGTACCAACTCATCATACGAAGATTTAACCCGAGCGGCCTCCATTGCTCAACAGGCTATTGATAAAAAATTAAAACCGAAAAGTGACTTCGGAATTAACCCCGGAAGTGAGCAAATTCGCTTTACGGCAGAGCGTGACGGACTCCTACAAGTCTTTGAAGATCTGGGCGCAACGGTGTTTACCAATGCCTGCGGACCTTGTATTGGACAGTGGGACCGAAGCGACCTCATGGGAGAAGAAAAGAATACAATCGTGCATTCCTTCAACCGAAATTTTTCAAAACGTGCTGATGGAAACCCGAATACACATGCCTTTGTAGGATCTCCCGAAATGGTAGCAGCCATTGCTATCTCTGGTCGATTGGATTTTGACCCGGCGAATGATACCTTGATCAACGAAGACGGACAAGAAGTAAAATTGGACGAGCCGGCCGGTATTGAATTGCCGCCGCAAGGCTTTGATGTGGAAGACAACGGCTATCTCGAGCCGCAAGCCGATGGTAGCAGCGTGGAGGTAAAAGTGGCCGGTGATAGTGAGCGATTAGAACTGCTTACTCCCTTTGAGCCTATTCAAGATAATGATTTACAAGAGGTGAAATTATTGATCAAAGCCTTTGGTAAGTGTACCACCGACCATATTTCTATGGCAGGCCCTTGGTTGCGGTATCGAGGTCATTTAGACAATATTTCTAACAATACTTTGATTGGTGCCGTCAATGCTTTTAACAAGAAAACAAACTTCGTTAAGAATCAATTAGACGGTGAATATAACGGCGTGCCGGATGTACAACGTGAGTATAAGAAAGAAGGGATCAAGACCATTGTAGTAGGGGATCACAACTATGGTGAAGGTTCTTCTCGCGAACACGCAGCGATGCAACCGCGTCATTTAGGGGTTGCAGCGGTATTGGTAAAATCTTTTGCCCGTATTCACGAAACCAACTTGAAGAAACAAGGGATGTTGGCGCTTACCTTTGCCAATGAAAAAGATTACGATCTGATCCAAGAGGATGATACTTTTAACTTTGTTGATATTGCTGATTTTGCTCCAGATACACCACTCACGATCGAAGTGGTGCATAGTGATGGCAGTAAAGATACCGTGAAGGCGAATCATACCTACAACCACACACAAATTAAGTGGTATCGGGAAGGTTCTGCGTTGAACCTTATTAAAAAGCAAAACGAATAATCCTTTTTTTGTAAAGGTTATACTGAAAAGTCTGCTGTCACAGCGGACTTTTTTAATTACCGTATTTGATGGATCGTGAAAAAGCTTTCGGTAGTAGCACCATTGAGATCGATCGTGCCTAAGGCTATTTCACCTAAAACTTCAAAATGAATCGTATCGCCGGCAGCTAAAGCCACCAGATTGGTAGACTGTCGTACCGGAGGCGTCGCATTGATTCCAAGAATTCCAACATTCGCAAAACTGTTTTGCGAGATAATACTCCCATTGTGATGAATTGATACGCCAAAGTTGGTCGCTATTCCTAAAGAGGCTGTCGCCTCGATTTGGACGCTGATGGCGTAAACTCCGTCTTGTGCTGCCGTATACGTGTGTGTGGAAAGGTCAAATTCATCATTTGCATCAAAGGCTTCTGCATCAAAGGGAAGTATTGTACTTCCCGTGGCCAGTGAGATTGCAAAGACACTACTACTGCTAAAACTTCCTTTAATAACGGTGGGTAGGGCCTTGTCTACAATTTCTACGGCTTCAATCTTTTTGACCATGCCATCCCGCGATAGCACCAATACCTAATCTTTAGCCACCTCTTTATTATTTTCTTCTTCAACAAGGCGGATTCTAACATTTCCATCAATGTCCAAACTTGCTGTGGGGCTTGTTGTACCGATGCCAACTTGAGCCCATACCGGGAGTCCGCATAAGAGCGCTAGATATAGTAATTTCATAACAATTATTTTCCGACAAAGAAATTGGGGTAATAGAAAACCTATCAAAGTAAAAATAAATCGATAAAAGGTAAATATTCAAAATAAAAAGACTAAAAAAATGTTACATATTCTCAAAACAAGAATATTGAGACTTTTTGATTTGAAACCACACCAATCACAAATATTGTATTTTTGAGGCATGAACTTTTTAAAGAAAAATGGTGCGAATATACTGTTGATAGCATTTGTAGTTTTGCTGCTCGTGCCTACTACACGTATGCCGATTCAGGTGGCACTTCAACGATTGTTTTCGGGGAGTCCTACGGAAGTTTCTTCGGAAGATCGCAAACAACTTTCTGATTACGATTGGTCGCTTTCAAATCATTCAGAAACGGTGAATCTAACACAATCGGAAGGCCGTGTTGTACTGATCAACGTTTGGGCTACTTGGTGTCCGCCGTGTGTTGCTGAAATGCCCTCACTTCAGCATTTGTACGATGCATATGAAGGTCAAGTGGACTTCTATTTTGTTTCTTCCGAAGAAAAAGAGATTATTAATCGATTTAAGGAAGCGAAAGAATATAATTTTCCGGTTTACAAACCCTTAGAAAATCCACCACAATTGTTAGCATCACAAAGCATTCCGAAGACATGGGTGCTCAATAAAAAAGGAGAAATTATCATTGAAAAAGTGGGAGCTGCCCGTTGGGACGACCCATCTGTATTTGAGCTGTTGGATCGATTGTTAGCAGAATGACGGTTACGCTTTATTCCGATTAAAATACGATTCAAGATATTCGGTACCCACAAATACGGTAAGCAACATTCCTAAATTATAGATGGTGTCTTCTACCGGAATGGTCCCTAGCCGCCAACCAAAATTTTCCTCATTATTATACCAAACGACCGCTTCATCGATCCAACTTCCGGTGAGAAATCCATTTACAATAAAAAATGGAATTAAAATTACAAGATAGGTTGGAAAGAATTTCGATAACAAATTCGGAACGCGATTGTAAACTATTCCTAACAGTAGGATGGCGTAGGCAAAGCAAATAAAGGTGTACCATTGCGAATAGCCATACCATAGAGCAATGATCAAAACGCTTACAAGACTAACATATATAATTTGCGTCGTCCTCTTGGAAAGTGTGAGCTTTGGAAGCAAGGTAATTAGTGCATAATGGCTAAACAAACATGCATACGGAATACAGAGAAAGAAGAGCCATTCTTCAAGGGGTAGATTAAAAAGGTAAATTCCTGAAAGATAAGCTTCATTAAAGCCCCAAAACCCTTCCGCAGTGAAAATAATATCCCAAGGAATAAAAATACACATCATCAACAGCAAAGCCGGAAAGAAGGAGCGCCATTTTTTGTGGAAAGCTAATTTGGGGTGAAAGCTGAATAGGAAAGGGATAGCAAGCGACCCAAGATCGAGCCATAGGTAGAGGTACTGCATTTATTTCTTAAAATATTTCAAAGGAGGAAAAAGCATTCCGTAACATTCTCCATCATTTTTCCCCAAATGCTTGTGGTGCATTTTATGTGCTCTTCGGATGCCGCGAGCATACCAATTATTAGCATTCCGGAACATTTTAAAGCGTTGGTGTATGAATATATCGTGTACGAAAAAATAGGTGAGTCCGTAGCTAAAAATCCCCAATCCGATAGGCAATCCGGCCCAAAACCCATAATAGTTCCACCCAATGAAACAGCCAATACTAACAGCTGCGTAAAAAATAAAAAATAGGTCATTGCGTTCCCACCAACTCCCATGGTCTTTTTTATGATGGTCTTTATGCAACGACCAAAGAAAACCGTGCATCACATATTTATGTGTGAACCACGCCATGAATTCCATGATGCAGAAAGTTCCTACAAAGATTAATATCCAGAGCAATACATCTTTCATCGAACAAGCTTTAATTGGTATTTTACGTAACTGCGGGTTAAGATGCCAAACTTTTCATAATTAGGCACTCGAATACGCGTATTTCTAATTTCAACGGCTGGTGTCTTGCTGAGCTTTTTAAGCAACCTTCGGTAGTAGCGATACGCCATGAAGACTCCAAACTTAGCTTCAGCCGGAAGCTGAAGAATCCCTTTATATCCTAAATGAAAATCGTTTTCAATATCTGCAATAATCTGTTGCTTGGCGGCTTCATCTAAGGCTTCCAGATTTGTATTTGGAAAATAGGTGCGATCTAGGCCTTCATAATCTGCTTTTAAATCTCGTAAGAAGTTAACCTTCTGAAATGCGGAACCAAGATGCATGGCAGAATCTTTAAGTGCTTCATACTTTTCAGCATCTCCTTTCACAAAAACCTTTAGGCACATTAATCCCACTACATCTGCAGAACCATAAATGTACTCGTGATATTCTTCATCGCTGAGGTATATTTTCTTCGTAAGGTCCATGCGCATGCTTTTCATAAACGCTTCAATAAGATGTCTGTCTATAGTGTAGGTATGAACGGTTTCTTGAAAGGCATTTAAAATAGGGTTGACACTAATGCGTTCTGCGAGCGCGTTGGCAAGATCCTTTTCAAAACGATTGAACAAGGTCTCCTTGTCATACTCATGAAAGCTATCCACGATCTCATCGGCCAATCGCACAAAACCATAAATATTGTAGATGTCCTGTCGAATAGTAGGAGATAACATTTTTGTTGCGAGGGAGAATGACGTACTGTAGGATTGCGTCACCGTCTTGCTGCAACGATGTGAGACCGAGTCAAAGAGTATTTTCATGTGGCAACAGACTTTAAATTACGAAACTGTTTTTGAAGTGAGTTTGCTACCAACCCCGAAACTAATTTTCCCGAAATGAGTGCCGGCGGTACGCCGGGACCAGGAACGGTAAGTTGTCCGGTAAAGAATAGTTGTTTCACTTTTTTGCTTTTTAGGTTAGGTCGTAAAAATGCTGTTTGAAGTAGTGTGTTAGCTAATCCGTATGCATTGCCTTTATATGAATTGTATTCTTTTACAAAATCTGAAATACAGAAGGATTCCTTAAATATAATAGATTTTTTTACGTCCTGTTGGGTTAGACTTTCAAATCGGTCTATAATTTTATCAAAATAGTGTGCTCTTAGTTCTTGGGTATCTTCAAGTCCCGGTGCCAACGGAATCAAAAAGATCCCTGCTTCCTTGCCTTCCGGCGCTACATAAGCATCTGTCTTTGAGGGGAAACTGGCATAGAAGAGTGGTTCTTTTGGCCAGTTAGGAACGTCATAAATGTCTACTGCATGTGCTTCAAAAGGAACATCAAAAAATAGAGTATGATGCTCCACATTTTTTAACTTTTTTTCAAAACCAACATAGAATAGAAGGGCAGAAGGAGCAAAAGTTCGTTTGTTCCAGTAGGCTTCAGAATATTGTCGCAAGGCTTCGGGGAGCAGTTGCTCGGTATGGTGATAGTCGGCACCACTAACCAAGGCATCGATCGCTATTTCGGAATCGTGTATTCGAATTCCTGTTACTTTATTATTGCGCGTGATAATTTCAGAAACAGGATGATCGGTCTTTATTTCAACACCCAGCGATCGCGCTAGTTGTTCCATGCCCTGTATGACCGAGTGCATTCCTTTTTTGGGGTGGAAGGTTCCTAGGCCAAAGTCGGCATAATTCATAAAGCTATAAAAAGCGGGAGTATCTGAAGGTTTAGCTCCTAAGAAAAGCACGGGAAATTCGAGGATAGAGATCAATTTAGGATTGGTAAACTCTTTCCGAACTTCTTTGCTGATAGTACTAAAGAACTGCCCGATCTTGCGCATAGTTACGGGAGTGACTAATTCTAACGGACTCACGCCAGGACGATAGACCAGATCTTTGATGGCGATATTGTAGTTGTCAAGAGCAGCCGCCATGAATTGCTTTAATTTTTCGGAACTTCCGGGCTCTTCTTTTTCAAAGGCTTGACAAATTTTTTCTAAGGTATCTCCTATGGTGATCGTATCTTCTTTTCCAAAGTACACCATATAGGCAGGGTCCAGCTTTTCTAATTCATAATAATCGCTAGGTTGCTTTCCGAAGTCGGCAAAAAAGCGTTCGAATACGTCTGGCATCCAATACCAAGTTGGTCCCATATCAAATGTAAACCCTTCTTTCTGTAATTGACGCGCACGACCTCCAATGGTACTGTTCTTTTCGTAAATAGTTACAGAGTAGCCTTCTTGCGCTAGGTAGGAAGCGGCAGCAAGACTGGAAAAACCAGAACCGATAATGGCGATCGTTGCACTCATATTGTTTAACAAATTTATATTTTATTTAAACAAAACAACTACAAACAGTAAATTTTATCATTTCTTTAATGTTTGAAGCTGTGTCTCAAGTTCTGATAGGTTTCGAATCAGTTGCACGTGCTTTGGAACATCTTTTTTAGAAAGGGGGTTTATTTTTCCTCCCATTAACCATAATTTTTGATGTTTTCCCAGCTTAATTTCTTCTTGAAAGGATTGAACGTACTCCTGAACACTTTGTTCTTGCGGCTGCACGGTAAGGTAGGAAACAAAAATGACATTTTCATAGTGTTTGAGGACGTAGGGTAGGCTCTTCGGCGGAATATTTGCTCCTAAGTATACTACGGAAAACCCTTCATTGAGTAGCTCGTAATACGTGTAGAGGAGTCCGATTTCATGAATTTCGCCATATGGTAAGTACAAACAAAACACGGGAGCATGTATTGCTTTGGGTAATTGCTGTTTGGCCTCGATTTGCAAAATGACCTTTTGCTTGATCAATTCTGAAATAAAGCGTTCATGCGCCGGATCAATGGCTCCGGTCTGCCAAAGAATACCAATATCGTGCAGCAAGGGTAGAAAAATATGTTCAAAAACGGCACGAAACGATTGTTCTTTTATCAATTGTTGATAGGCATTCGAAAATCCGCGTACATCAAAATCAAACATAGCTGTCTTAAAAGTATTGATCGCATGACTTTCCCTGCGATCTGCGGCCAATCGATCGATCGTGGCTTTCATTTGTGCAGTATCATATCGGGCGATCTTTGAGATCTTAATACCCTCATGGTATAGAAAGGTAATATTAAGAAGTCGTTTCAGACTTTCAACGTCGTAGTAGCGAATATTGGTATCGGTTCGGTGGGGTTGAAGCAGATTGTAACGCTTTTCCCAGATTCTAATGGTATGAGCCTTCACACCACTAAGATGTTCAAGATCTTTAATACTGAACTGCGTTTTTACGTGCATACGGATTGGTTGGAGACACCAAGGTACAAAAATGTTTAATAATCTCTTATATTCCGTAAACAAATAAAAAAAGGCTATCTAAGGGATAGCCTTGTACCGAGGATGGGAGTCGAACCCACACGCCCTAATGGACACATGGCCCTCAACCATGCCTGTCTACCAATTCCAGCACCTCGGTAAGTGCGTAGAAAGAAAAAGTCGAACGTGTGAGAGCGTCGACTTTTTGTAGTGGTGACCTGGCTGGGGCTCGAACCCAGGACCCTCTCCTTAAAAGGGAGATGCTCTGCCAACTGAGCTACCAGGTCTTTCCTTGAATGCGGGTGCAAATATACTATCATTAAATTTATTATTCAAAGCTATTCTTTAATAATTTTTGGAATTTGTAACAGGGTAGGACGAGAGGCATCTTGTTCTTATCTTTGAACCAATGAAAGTACTATTATTAGGATATATGGGCAGTGGCAAGTCGGTTATAGGAGCTGCCCTCGCTAAGGCACTGAATTATAAATATATCGATCTAGATGCGTATTTGGAGGAACAGGAAGATCGTTCAATTGCTCAGCTTTTTAAAGAAAAAGGCGAACTTTATTTCAGGAAAAAAGAGGCCGCTACCGTGTCGCATTTATTGCAGAAAAAAGGAAATCAAGTCATTGCTCTTGGAGGCGGAACGCCTTGCTACGGAACGGTGATGGAAGACATTCTTAACACCCCTAATGCACGTACCATTTATCTTAAAGCTTCCGTGAATACCTTGACGGATCGTTTGTTTCCGGAACGCGAACACCGTCCGCTGATCGCTCATTTAGAAACTCAAGAAGTACTGGAGGAGTTTATTAGGAAGCATCTTTTTGAAAGAGGGTTCTATTACAATCGTGCTTCGGTGGTTGTTTCCGTAGACGATCGTGCCACCAATGCTATCGTAGAAGAAATTGTATTGGGATTATTCTAAGATGGCTCGGTCATTTTTTCCATCCAAGTAGACCTTAATATTTTCATTGAGAGAAGTGGATAAGGAAATTCCTTTAAAATCAGCTTTTATGGGATATTTCTTGTGATTGCGATCCACAAGCACCGCCGTCTTAAATTGCTTCAATGGCGCTGCTAGAAAGTGACGTACTCCATAGATAAGTGTGGTTCCTGAATGTAGTACATCATCCACCAATACGACCGATTTGTTTTGGTATTCAGAAACCGATAGACTTGTGCTAATGGCCTCTCTAGGTTCTTGTTTGTTGATGGTTACCTCACAGAGCAGCACCTTGATGGGAGATATTTTTTCAACCCATTCTTGCAGTCGTTGTGCCAAAATAAACCCGTTGGCCGTGATTCCGGCAATGACAATTTGTTCTTCCGAAGCATTGGTTTCATAAATCTGAAAAGCCATGCGTCGAATCTTATAAACGATTTCGGTTTGATTGAGAATGATCGTATTCGTCACTGCTGCGATTTTTTTCAAATATACAAATTCCTTATTCCTCTTCTGATTGCGTTTCGGCAAAATCTTCGAGATCTCGACGGTCCTTTTTGGTGGGTCTACCAGTTCCTTTCTTGCGATAATAATCTTGAGCTTCTTGTAAAAATTCCTGCTGTGCAAACGCTTCTTTCGGGGTATGGTCTTTCCGGTAGCGATCTACCCATTTGGCACCAACTCTACTAGGCGGAAGCTCTATAACTTCTATTTGATGCTGCACTTGATTCTTTCGAATTTCTATGCGGTCTCCCGGAAAGACATCTCTAGCCGGTTTTACAGACTGTTCTAACACCTTAACATGCCCTTTTTTACAGGCACGAGTAGCCTGACTTCTGGTTTTATAATACCGAATACTCCACAAATATTTGTCAACTCGCATACAAGAAGCTAAAATTGGACGTTACAATAAGTGACAAAAATACTAGAAAATTGTATCTTGCGCCCTCAAAAAAAGGATGATGAATAGAAAAGTTTCCCTACTATTTACAACGCTTATCATTGCTTCGCTTTGGACTTCATGTCGGAAAGATGATGATCTTGATGGAGCCGAAGGGGTTCCACTGCGAGACCGTGTTGAAGAAGCAGCCGAATCACAAGCGGAAATTGAAGAATTTTTACGAACACACTTCTATAACTACGAAGAGTTTGAAAATCCGACAGCTGATTTTGATTACCGTATCGTGATCGACACCTTGGCAGGTGATAATCTTGATAAGACGCCTCTTATGGAACAGGTTAGATCTAAGCCAGTGAATGATCCTAGAGAATCAGGGTTCATGTACACTTTATATTATTTGGTTGTAAACGAAGGAGGAGGCGATGAGATTTCGTTTGCTGATACCGCAACGCTACGGTTTGAAGGACGTCATTTTACGGAAGAAGTATCTGTCTCAGAATACTTTGAGTTATTTAGTAGTTCAGCGACCCCTATTAATTTTGATCTTACCGGTGTGGTGAATGGATTTCAAGATGCCTTGGTAGAATTTCGAGGTGCGGCCTCTCAAGAAACGAATCCTGATGGATCTATCACATTTGAAGACTTTGGAATTGGAGCTGTTTTTGTACCCTCCGGGTTGGGCTATTTTGCTGATGTGCCTCCGTCCTCAGGTATTCCTTTGTATGCACAGCTTGTATTTACTTTTAATACGTATGCGCGTCAGGTTGGAGATCAAGATCAAGACGGCATCCCTTCTGTTTTCGAAGACCTTAATGGGAATCAAACCGAAGAAGATGATGATACCGATGGCGACGGGAACTTCAATATTTTTGATGCAGATGACGATAATGATGGGCGTCCCACACGAGATGAGATCATCATAAATACCTACACTTTTACCGAAGGAGAGGAACCAACACTTAATGCAGCAAAGGATGAAGTGGAAGTGGCTCGGGAAGTAAACACTTCAAACAATACAATAACTATTACGACCATCATCTTTGATGATGATGAAAACGGCGTTAGAGATCATTTAGATGCTGAAAACTAATGGATTTCTAAGATGAATACTAAAAAAGCCCGGCATTGCCGGGCTTTTTTTATGAAATCATAGAGCTATCATACTTAAGATTTTCTCTTTATGACCTTTTGAGTGGCTTTTACGATCGCCGTAGCATTGAGTCCGTATTTATCCATAAGTTGTTCGGGAGTACCGGATTCCCCAAAGGTATCTTGCGTTGCTACAAACTCTTGAGGGGTGGGTTCATGTTGTGCCAAGACGCGAGCAACACTTTCTCCAAGTCCGCCGTAATAGTTATGTTCTTCCGCAGTTACCACACAACCTGTTTTACGAACACTTTTTAAAATAGCATCTGCATCTAGGGGCTTGATGGTGTGTATGTTGATCACTTCCGCCTGTATTCCTTGATCGTTCAGGGTTTTAGCTGCTTCCAAAGCTTCCCAAACCAAGTGGCCGGTTGCAATGATTGATACATCAGTTCCTTCTTGCAAAGAAACGGCTTTCCCTATTTCAAAAGTTTGATCTTCAGGTGTGAAATTTGGCACTTTTGGACGTCCAAATCGAAGGTAAACAGGTCCGTTGTGCTCAGCGATAGCAATCGTGGCCGCTTTGGTTTGATTGTAATCACAGGTATTGATCACTGTCATTCCAGGTAGCATCTTCATCAAGCCAAGGTCTTCTAAGATTTGGTGGGTAGCACCATCTTCACCTAGCGTTACACCGGCATGAGAAGCACAGATCTTTACATTTTTGCCGCTATAAGCGATACTTTGCCGGATTTGATCGTACACCCGTCCGGTAGAAAAATTGGCAAACGTTCCGGTGAAGGGGATCTTCCCGCCTATGGTCATTCCCGCGGCGATTCCCATCATGTTGGCCTCTGCGATGCCTACCTGAAAAAAACGTTCAGGATGGTTTTCTTTAAATTCATCCATTTTCAAAGAGCCGGTGAGATCAGCACACAAGGCAACAACATCAGGGTTTGTTTTTCCTAATTCGGTGAGACCGGCGCCAAAGCCAGAACGTGTATCTTTTTTTCCGCTATCTGTATATGTTTTCATGATTGTTATTTCCAGATTAATAATCTCCTAAAGTTTCAGGATTTTGCGACAGTCCGATTTCCAGCTGCTCATCATTTGGCGCTTTCCCGTGCCATGCGTGTGTGTGCATCATAAAATCAACACCATTCCCCATCACAGTATGTAACAGAACACATACGGGTTTGCCATTACCGGTGGCTGCTTTCGCTTGCTTCATGCCTGAGAGTATCGCATTGAGGTCATTTCCTTTCTTGATCTCTAATACCTCCCAGCCGAAGGCTTCAAATTTTGCTTTCAGATTCCCTAGAGGCAGTACATTTTGAGTGGCACCATCAATTTGCTGCCCGTTAAGGTCTACCGTAACAATAAGATTGTCCACGGCATTTCCAGCAGCATACATAATCGCTTCCCAATTCTGTCCCTCCTGGAGTTCTCCATCACCACAGAGTGTATAGATCAAGTGCGTGTCCTTGTTTAATTTCTTTGCTTCCGCAGCACCAATCGCTACTGAAATTCCTTGTCCCAAACTTCCGGAAGCAATACGAATGCCGGGAAGTCCTTCATGAGTTGTGGGATGTCCTTGTAGCCTAGAATCTATGTGTCGAAAGGTTTGCAATTCTTCCACCGGAAAGTATCCTGAACGCGCCAGGACGCTGTAGAACACCGGAGAGATATGTCCGTTCGAAAGAAAAAAGATATCTTCATTGGTCCCATCCATGGAAAAATCAGGATTGTGGTCCATAAGCTCTTGGTAGAGCGCCACAAAAAATTCGGTACACCCTAACGATCCACCAGGGTGGCCAGAATTTACCTTATGAACTTGTCTAAGAATATCTCGCCGCACTTGTATCACCAAATCGTTGAGGGTAGCAGTATCTGACATATAGCAGTAATTTAATGCTTCAAAAGTACTACTTTAGGGAGGGGTGGCAAAGCATCAACTTCAGCATTTATTAACGAATTGTCGTTAATTACTTACTTATTTTAATTGCGAATTGAAATTCCGAAGAAACTCATAAATCATTCTATCTTTGCAGTCCAAGAAAAACAACCCTCAATCGGCATGCAATTTACATTAGAAGCTACGGATCCAAACAGTCGTGCACGCGCAGGAACGATACAATTGGCACACGGACCGGTAGAAACTCCGATTTTTATGCCCGTGGGTACCGTAGCCACCGTAAAAGGCGTGCATCAACGGGAGTTGGAGGAGGAGATCAACCCCGATATCATTCTTGGGAATACCTATCATTTGTACTTGCGACCGCAGACAGATATTATTCAGAAAGCAGGCGGACTCCATAAATTCATGAATTGGAATCGAAATATCCTTACCGATAGCGGCGGGTATCAGGTGTATTCGCTCTCCGATAATCGCAAGATCAAAGAAGAAGGCGTAAAGTTCAAGTCGCATATTGACGGCAGCTATCATTTTTTCACTCCGGAGCGAGTGATGGAAATTCAGCGAGTCATTGGTGCCGATATCATTATGGCGTTCGATGAATGTACACCCTATCCGTGTGATTATCAGTATGCCAAGCGCTCGATGCATATGACACATCGGTGGCTGGACCGCTGCCTGACACACTTAGAGAAAACCCCATTTGCTTATGATTATGAGCAGACGTTCTTCCCGATTGTTCAAGGGAGCACGTATACAGACCTTAGAAAACAATCTGCAGAATATATCGCTTCCGTAGGGGCTGAAGGAAATGCCATTGGCGGACTTTCCGTAGGGGAACCCGCTGAAGAAATGTATGCCATGACGGAAGTGGTGACAGAAATTCTTCCGAAGGACAAACCGCGCTACCTCATGGGAGTGGGTACCCCTATCAATATTTTAGAGAATATTGCGTTAGGAATTGATATGTTCGACTGTGTGATGCCTACTCGAAATGGTAGAAATGGAATGTTGTTTACGGCAGAAGGTACGATCAATATCAAAAATAAAAAATGGGAAGATGATTTTTCTCCCATCGATGCCATGGGAATCACTTGGGTAGATACCGCCTACAGCAAAGCATACTTACGTCATTTGTTCTCTGTCAATGAAATGTTGGGTCGGCAGATCGCAACCATTCACAACTTAGGATTTTACCTTTGGTTGACTCGTGAGGCTAGAAAACAGATAAAAGCAGGCACCTTTTTTGCTTGGAAGAATACCATGGTCGCACAAATGGATAAACGTTTATAAGCATGCTGAGCATCCTAGATCGATACATACTGAGAAAATATCTAGGCACTTTTGTGCTCATGCTTTTGCTGTTTATTCCTATCGGGATTACGGTCAATCTAGCGGAAAAGATCGATAAGATCTTAGCCAATGAGGTTCCTTTTATTGAAGTAGCTAAGTACTATTTAGATTTTACGATCTATTTTGCAAATCTGTTGTTTCCGTTATTCTTGTTTCTTTCTGTAATCTGGTTCACTTCAAAATTGGCTAACAATACCGAGGTTGTTGCTTTTTTAAGTAGTGGCGTGTCCTTCTATCGATTTTTACGTCCGTATATGATCGGCGCTACCATTGTTTGTATTGGGGCCTTATTTCTGGGAATGTATTTAGCACCCATGGCCAGCAAAGGGTTCAACGAATTCAAGTATAATTATTTGAAAAAAGGGAAACAAGATCGCGATCAAACTAACGTATACCGTCAGATCAATGACGATGAATATATTTATGTAAGCTATTTTAATGTGAATCAAAATACCGGCAATAATTTCACGCTGGAGCATTTTGACGGGAATCAACTTGAGTACAAAATTTCGGCCGGGCGTATTACCTACAATGTGGAGGATAGTACTTATTCTCTTTTCAATTATAACAAAAGAATTATAGGAGAACGGGAAGATGAATTGATCTATCAACCAAAATTGGATACCGTATTTTCCTTCGATATTGAAGACCTAACGCCGGTGGAGTACATTGCAGAGACCCTAAATTTTACGCAGTTGAATACGTTTATTCAGCGCGAAAAGGCAAAAGGGTCTTCGTACATCAATCGCTATGAAGTAGTGCGTTGGAAGCGGTGGAGTATTCCGGTGTCGGCGTATATTCTAACCATCATTGCCGTCGCCGTATCTTCTATGAAGCGCCGTGGCGGAATGGGAGTCAATCTAGCGATTGGTATCAGTATTGGAATGGTCTTTATTTTCTTCGACAAAATCTTTGGAACCATGGCAGAACAGAGTGATTTCTCTCCTTTTATTGCCACATGGTTTCCCAACTTTGTCTTTGCTATCTTAGCGATTTACTTGCTTCGAAATGCGAAACGATAATTTTCTTCAGTACCTACATTTACATGGTATTGTCTTTATTTGGGGATTTACCGCCGTACTAGGTGCGTTAATTACTATTGATGCCATTCCTCTGGTATGGTATCGTATGCTTCTAGCGAGTACATTTATTGCAATTTTTATTCTATGGCGAAAGATCAATCTAAAATTCAAAGCCCTTACTATTTGGGGATTTATCTTATCAGGCTTGATTATCGCGTTGCACTGGATGGCTTTTTTTGGTGCAATTAAAGTATCCAATGTTTCAGTCACCTTGGCCGTGATGTCTACAGGAGCTTTCTTTACTTCTTTATTAGAACCCTTATTTTTTAAGCGGAAAGTGATCGGGTATGAGGTTTTCTTCGGAATCTTGGTCGTAGCAGGACTCTATTTGATCTTTGATCTGGAAACCGATTATACGGAAGGGATCCTGCTTGCCTTGGCTGCTTCTTTTTTGGGAGCATTGTTTTCGGTCATCAACGGGCGCTATGCGCTGAAGTATTCGGCCGCGGCCATTTCTTTCTATGAATTATTAGCAGGGGTAGGGTGCATTACCCTGTACCTCGCTATTGAAGGTCGGTTTTCAGCAGCATTCTTTCAGCTTTCTCCATCTGATTGGGGATATTTGTTGTTGCTAGCTTCCGCCTGCACAGCCTATGCCTTTATTGCTTCGATTCATGTCATGCGCTGGTTGAGTCCGTATACCGTGATGCTAACCATCAATTTAGAGCCAGTTTACGGCATTCTATTGGCGCTGTTTATATTAGGTTCCGAAGAATATATGAGTCCGCAATTCTATTATGGTGCCGCTTTGATCTTAGGTACCGTGATTGCCAATGGAATAGTGAAGGTGTGGAAAAGAAAACGACACAGCAAAGCCGCCACCTAAAAACAAAATTCTATCTTTGTAGACTGACTTAATTAACAGCAAGCAAGTTTATGGAATATCTTGAATTTGAACTGCCCATTAAAGAATTACAGGAACAATATGAAAAAGCCTGTCAGATAGGCGAAGAGAGCGATGTTGATGTAACGAATACCTGTAAGCAGATTGAAAAGAAGCTCAACGAAACTAAAAAGGAAATCTATAAAAATTTAACCCCATGGCAACGCGTGCAACTGTCGCGTCATCCTAATCGTCCCTACACCTTGGATTATATCAAAGCCATTTGTGGGGATTCTTTTTTGGAACTACATGGAGATCGAAATTTTAAGGATGATAAAGCGATGATCGGAGGTCTTGGAAAGATCGGAGATCAAAGCTATATGTTCATCGGTCAACAAAAAGGATACAATACCAAAACACGGCAATATCGAAACTTCGGTATGGCGAATCCGGAAGGATATCGCAAGGCCCTTCGTTTGATGAAATCAGCCGAAAAGTTCAATGTTCCTGTGGTAACGCTTATTGATACTCCCGGTGCATATCCCGGACTGGAAGCTGAGGAACGCGGACAAGGAGAAGCGATTGCGCGCAATATCTTAGAGATGACACGTCTTAAAGTACCTATCATTGTGGTGATCATCGGTGAAGGTGCGAGTGGTGGCGCCCTAGGAATTGGGGTAGGAGATAAGATTCTAATGCTGGAAAACACTTGGTATTCTGTAATTTCTCCTGAAAGCTGCTCTTCAATCCTTTGGCGTAGTTGGGAGTTCAAAGAACAGGCTGCGGAAGCGTTGAAACTGACAGCAACCGACATGAAAAAGCTGAAAATCATTGATCAGATCGTAAAAGAACCTCTGGGTGGTGCCCACAGTGATCGTGAAAAAACATACTTAGCAGTTTCCAAAGCAATCGCAAAAGTATACGATGAATTGAAGAACTTATCCCCAACCGAATTGGTCGATCAGCGGATGGAAAAATATTCCGAAATGGGAGTTTTTAAAGGATAGAAGCAACCATAGCAACGGTTTCTAATTTTTCGGAAAAATCCGTATCTTAATTTTTCACGTTATCAACAATTTTTTTTAGTTATTAACAACGCAATTGTTAATGGCTAGTGAATAGAGATTCCCTTCAAAACAGGGGTTGCTCTTAACATTTTTTTTACATTCGCTCCCATGGAAAAGGTCAAACCTCACAGCTCCCCGAAATCCCGTTCTTCGCAGGTTATTGCGTTGGAAAAGGGAAAAATACCTCCACAAGCAGTTGATTTAGAGCAAGTTGTATTAGGAGCGATGATGATCGACAAAAAAGGTGTCGATGAGGTAATTGATATTCTTCACCCCGAAGTATTCTACAAAGAAGCACATCAATATATTTTTGAAGCCATTTACAGGCTCTTCGAAAATAGCGAACCGGTGGACTTATTAACGGTTTCTAACCAGTTGCGCAAGGATGCGAAACTCGACCGTATTGGTGGGGAGTATTATTTGATTCAACTGACCCAAAAAGTATCGTCTTCAGCTCACATTGAGTTCCATGCTCGTATCATTCTTCAGAAGTATATTCAACGTAGCCTGATCAAAATTTCGAATGAAATCATTGAAGAATCGTACGATGAAACTACCGATGTTTTTGATCTGTTAGACACAGCCGAATCAAAATTATACGAAGTCACTCAGGGAAATATCAAACGCTCCTCAGAGACAGCGCAAAGTTTGGTGATTCAGGCAAAAAAGCGAATTGAAGAAATTGCGAATAAAGAGGGACTTTCCGGAATTCCTTCCGGGTTTTCTAAAGTGGATAAACTCACTTCAGGATGGCAGCCTAGTGACCTTGTGATCATTGCGGCACGTCCCGGGATGGGTAAAACCGCGCTAACTTTATCCATGGCGCGTAATATTTCCGTAGAACATAACATTCCGGTCGCTTTCTTTTCATTAGAGATGTCTTCCGTACAATTGATCACTCGATTGATTTCTTCGGAAACAGGACTTTCTTCGGAAAAACTGCGAACGGGGAACCTAGAAAAGCACGAGTGGGAACAACTCAATGTGAAGGTAAAGGGGCTTGAAAAAGCGCCACTGTTTATCGATGATACCCCTTCTTTATCGATCTTCGATTTACGCGCGAAGGCACGACGTTTGGCTTCGCAACATGGCATTCAATTGATCATGATTGATTATCTCCAGTTAATGACCGCCGGAGGAAGTCAAAAGGGAGGAAACCGCGAACAAGAGATCTCAACCATTTCCCGAAACTTAAAAGCGTTAGCGAAAGAATTAAATGTTCCGGTGATTGCGCTTTCTCAGCTGTCTCGTGCGGTAGAAACGCGCGGTGGAAGCAAGCGTCCACTGTTGAGTGACCTGAGGGAATCTGGAGCCATCGAGCAAGATGCAGACATTGTTTCTTTTATTTATCGTCCCGAATATTATAAAATTGATGAGTGGGACGACGAAGAGCGTACCCCCACCGAAGGTCAAGCTGAGTTCATTGTGGCCAAGCACCGTAATGGTGGATTAGATGAAATCCGACTCAAATTTGTTGGACATCTAGGACGCTTTGAAAACTTAGATACGTTTGATTTTCCAACAGAGATCCATTCTAGAATGAATGACGCTGCTAATGACGATACCTTCCGAACAGATCATTTGCCTTCGCCTGATGAGGCTTTTGGGAGTTCTATGAATGACGGAGACCGATTGCCGCCGGATGACGATGATGATATTCCGTTTTAAATCTTAGAAAGCCTTCGAGAAGGTACTATGGCTCAATTTTTGTCGTTATATTCGCATGATGACGAAATTATTTACTTTCCTATTTTTTCTCGTTTTTACCGTTAGTTCGTATGCTTCCTATCTCCTTATTCCTATGGATGCGGAAGGACAAAAAGAGCACTTAAAAGCCTATGGGATCACCTATTGGAGTTTAGAAAGGGACTTAAAAGTAAAATGGTTGTTGAACTATCGCGGTGGTTCTTTCTTATTGCCCGATACGGAAACGATCCGGAAAGAATGTCAGATCCGTGGTGTTTCTTTTGAAATTATTAGCGATACGAAAACACAACAGATTTTAGAGGAAATTAGCAGTCCGTCGCAAAACATGGAAGCCGTTGTGCTTGAGAAAGCCCCTCGAATTGCGGTCTATTCTCCAAAAGGAAACCAACCTTGGGATGACGCGGTAACGATGGTGTTATCCTATGCCGAAATTCCGTATGATGTCGTATATGATGAAGAGGTACTGAATGATCAACTCATTTTATACGATTGGTTGCATTTACACCACGAGGATTTTACCGGTCAATATGGAAAGTTCTATCGTGCATATCGAGCGGCTCCTTGGTACATTCAGGAAAAAAAAGAAGCCGAAGCCTTGGCCGGAAAATTAGGATATTCTAAAGTTTCCGAAGAAAAACTAGACGTGGCTTTGAAAATTAGAGATTACGTAGTGGGAGGCGGATTTATGTTTGCGATGTGTAGTGCTACCGATAGCTTTGATATTGCGTTGGCAGCTGAAGGGGTGGATATTTGTGAGCCGATGTTTGACGGAGATCCAAGCGAAGCAGGATATCAAGGTAAAATTGACTTCAATAATACCTTCGCTTTTACAGATTTTATCTTAGAAAGAAGTCCGATGGTCTATGAATTTTCATCTATCGATATGACGCGGAAGCGAAGAATCCCAAAAGAGACCGATTACTTTTCATTGATGGATTATTCAGCAAAATGGGACCCGATTCCTTGCATGTTGGTCCAAAACCATACCGCTTTGGTAAAAGGATTTATGGGGCAAACCACGTCATATGATAGAAAAACAGTAAAATCTAATGTGCTTGTTATGGGTGAGAATAAGACCAATGGCGAAGCACGTTACATTCATGGGGTACGAGGCAAGGGGTTCTTCACCTTTTATGGGGGGCATGATCCGGAAGATTATCAACATCGCGTTGGCGATGCAAAAACGGAACTAGCGCTACATCCAAATTCTCCAGGATATCGCCTTATTTTAAATAATGTGTTATTTCCGGCGGCAAAAAAGAAAAAGCAGAAAACGTAATTATTCCTTGATATTACTGTAGTAGCTTTCCGGTGGAAGTACGGTGATTTCTACGCGGCGATTTAGTTGTTTATTGATTTCAGAATCATTAGGCACTTTAGGGGCCAATTCTCCTAGCGCTTTAATTTTGAATTCAAACGGAGTTTCATCCATCAATAGTATTTTTAGTTTTTGTACTACTGAATAACAACGATTATACGATAGGTCGTAATTGTATTCAGCATCTCCATCACTATCAGTATGCCCTTCCACCAGTATCGTCGCACTACGAACCCCTTTCAATAAAGAAGAAAGTGAATCCAAAGTGGCTCTTGATTCCTCTTTTAAATAAGTGCTATTTACATCAAATAATACATCTGCATTCAGTGTAAGTTTGATCACGCTATTAATCGCGGCCACCGCATCAATGTCGGCTCCGGCAGTTCTCCCGGTACATTCATCTTTTAGGTCTGTGAGGCGGATGTAATAAAAAATCTGGTCGGCCGGAATACGAAATTCACTAAAGTTGATCATAGATTTTCCGCCGGTGGTGGCTCCTGCATAATGCCAACGTTCCCCATCCATAGAGATCTCAACGCGAACACCTTCACGAGAGGGCCCTACTTCAAAAATATAGAGATCATCTCCTTTTAAGTTCATAAAGCCATTATCTGTAAAGGAGAGGATTAATTGGCCTCCACATCCTATCGAGACAAAATCAGGGTTTCGATAATCAGTATAGTTTGGAGCTCCCAGCGATTGCGTGCTATCCCGAAAAATAGTGAGAGGTCTGGGATACCCTAAATGAAAGGAGTGCACCTGATCTGCGAAAGAAATCTTTCCGAGGGGAAGATAAACGGCCTTACCATGATTGTCTCGAAAAACAAAGTCACTTCCCTGCTGTGACCAAGCGGTAACAGATGTAAAAAGCAAAAACATAAGGAGGACTTTGAAGGTAGGCACTGTGTTGCTTTTTGACTAATATACAATAAATAAGTGTTTTGCATAAAAAAGCCCGCTAGATGCGGGCTTTAAACGAAATAAATATAGGTTTTGGGCTTTCGCCTACTTTACTTTTTTAACAATGGCTTCAAAAGCTTCGGGGTGATTCATCGCCAAATCTGCAAGTACCTTACGGTTCAATTCGATATTATTGGCTTTTAATCCTCCCATAAACTTAGAATAGGACATTCCGTGTTGACGAGCACCGGCATTGATACGCGCAATCCACAAGGAGCGGAAATTACGTTTCTTAGCGCGGCGATCACGATACGAATATTGCATCGCCTTATCAACGGCATTTTTTGCAACGGTCCATACATTTTTACGTCTTCCAAAGTATCCTTTGGCTTGCTTAAGAACTTTTTTTCTTCGAGCTCTTTTCGCAACTGAATTTACTGATCTTGGCATAATTTACTTTGTTTTGTAGCAGGCGGTTGATAACAACACTTTTCAATATTAATTGGCCATACTCCAGGGTTATAAAATTGGGTTAACCGGTTAAACAGCTTACTTCAAACGAAGCATTTGTTTAACATTGTCCTCATCGCTTTTGTGTACTAACGTATCATGCGTTAAGGCGAGCTTGCGTTTTTTCGACTTTTTGGTTAAGATGTGACTTTTAAACGCGTGCTTTCTTTTGATTTTACCAGTTCCTGTAAGCTTAAATCGCTTTTTGGCACTGGATTTTGTTTTTTGTTTAGGCATCTTGCTTAAATTTTACTATTTATTTCGCTTTATTTTCAAAGCACCTAAAGGCGCTTAATTATTTTGTTTTCTTCGGCGCAATGAACATGATCATCCGCTTTCCTTCCAATTTCGGCATTTGTTCTACTTTCCCTACATCTTCTAGATCTTGTGCCAATCGAAGTAACAAGATCTCTCCTTTATCTTTGTAAATGATCGAACGTCCCTTAAAAAAGACATAAGCTTTCAATTTCGCTCCATCGGAAAGGAATTTCTCTGCATGCTTCTTTTTGAATTCGTAATCGTGATCATCGGTATTTGGTCCGAAACGAATTTCTTTTACCACTACCTTGGAGGCCTTGGCCTTCATGGCTTTTTCCCGTTTCTTTTGCTCATAGACAAACTTTTTATAGTCCATGATCTTACATACGGGTGGTTCTGCATTGGGAGAAATTTCTACAAGATCCAAGCCTTTCTCTTCGGCCATGGATAAAGCTTTACTCAATGGATAGATATCCACATCCACGTTGTCGCCCACTACACGTACTTCTTTAGCACGAATTTTTTGGTTGATCCGGTGTTTGTCTTCTTTCTGAACCCGTCTTGGGCCGCGACTTCTTCTTCTACGTATTGCTATAACTAATAAATATTATGATTACACATTAAATTCTACGATATTTTCTTGAATTTCGGTGTTAATTAATTCCGAAAATTCAGCCACGCTCATACTGCCTAAATCTCCTTCACTATGCTTGCGTACTGCTACAGTATCGTTTTGTTCTTCTTGCTCTCCAACAATGATCATATAAGGAATTTTATTCATTTCG
>CEVM01127925.1_pt1 | contig 39272 bp, 31 predicted proteins | sample 531481 | NCBI WGS metagenome assembly CEVM01 (sample SAMEA2623649, study PRJEB7988) | marine metagenome | biome: marine biome (ENVO:00000447); feature: mesopelagic zone (ENVO:00000213) & marine oxygen minimum zone (ENVO:01000065); material: "saline water (ENVO:00002010), including plankton...
AAAACACCGGGTTTGTTTGTTTTCGTAGATTTTCCTTTCGTGATCAGATATCCCGTATCGTCCATATCCAATTGTCCCTTGAAAATTTCTGTATTTGGCTTATGCCCGATGGCTATAAAAAGTCCGGTAATCTCAATATCCTCCTTGGCTCCGGTCTCATTATTGACCATTCGTAAGCCTTCTACTACTTGTTCTCCTAGTACTTCATCCACTTCGGTGTTATAGCGAAGATCAATGTTTTTAGTTCCTGTGACACGGTGCTGCATCGCTTTGGAAGCTTTCATATAATCTTTGCGCACCAACATGGTCACTTTATTACAAATATTGGCCAAGTACGTAGCTTCTTCCGCAGCGGTATCTCCCCCACCAACAATAGCGACATCCTGTCCTTTATAGAAAAAACCGTCACATACGGCACAAGCAGAAACACCACCACCTCGTAATCGTTGCTCACTTGGGAGTCCGAGATACTTCGCTGTGGCCCCAGTAGAAATAATCACGGTCTCTGCTTCCAATTGCGTACTGTTATCAACGGTTACCTTATGAATGCCTCCTATTTCATCACTAAATTCAACTTCGGTCACCATCCCCATGCGAACTTGCGTACCGAAACGCTCTGCTTGCTGTTGCAGATCCATCATCATCTTCGGACCATCAACTCCTTCGGGATATCCCGGAAAATTATCTACTTCTGTGGTAGTAGTCAATTGCCCTCCGGGCTCCATTCCAGTATACATTACGGGTTTTAAATCGGCTCTGGCAGCATAAATTGCGGCTGTATATCCAGCCGGTCCTGATCCAATTATCAAACATTTAATTCTTTCGACGGTTTCAGACATGGTTCTATGGGTTAAAATTTGACTACAAAAGTAGGAAGATTAAACCACTTTTCACAGGCAAGAGATAGGAAGTATTTATAATGAGATTTGTTATTTTTTAGAGGAAATTTTGGGGAAGAACCGACCCGTATCTTCCTTATAGCGTGTGTATTCTTCAAATTTGTGAAGCAGGTATTTTTCTTCCAGTTCACTTTTTAAATAGAAGACTCCTAAAAGCACCAAACTGATACTGATTTTAAAGACAGATTGGATATAGCATCCAAAAGAAATCATAGCGATAACAATGCCGATGTAAATGGGATGTCGCACGTAGTGGTAAATTCCATTAGAAATAAGGGATCCGTTGTTCTTTGGCTTCGGAAAAGGTGATAAACTATCATTCATGTTGATAATTCCGAAGATGATCACTACAAAACCTAATATAAGTGCAAGAAGAAAAACAATTTCTATCCAATCGGGTAGCTCAAAAGCCAACCCCAATGGAATATCTATAAAGTAAAAAGCAAAAAGAAAAAATTGCGCAATCAAAAAAGAAAGATCTTTCTTCATGTAAGTTTTTTTGAGGCGTTGCAAAAATAATTTTTTTTCTTAATTAATCGCCCCAATCTCCATTCAAACTCGTTCACCCAAAAATTTTATGTTTCTAATTTGAATTTTTTTTGGAAGAAAAACAAAAAGCCCCATTGCAATGAGGCTTTTTATTGAATTGGCCGTAAATGTTTCTTTTTAGGGACACGTTCGTGTTTACTTTATGTTTCATTGTGAAGCCATCTTAACAGTACCTATAGTAGAACAAAAAGCCTGCCAAAGTTAAAAAGCCCTATGCTACGTAGCATAGGGCTTTTATAGTTATGAAACACAAAGTGAAATTAGAACTTTACAATGCGTTTTACCGTCGTTGCGTTTGTAGACTGGATCTTGATAAAGTAAATCCCTGCGCTATAGGCATCCATAGCGATGGATCGCTCTGTACCTGCATTGCTTAGGTCTATGGTAGCAATAATTCTTCCATTGACATCTGTTACCAGCGCATTTACTAATGCAACACCGCTCTTATTCTCTAATGTTACAGATCCGGTGGTCGGGTTCGGATATAGAAGGATACCGTCGCTCAAAAGTTGGTCTTCTACACCAAATTCTTCATCTACCGTAAGTTCGAAGGTACAAGAAGCTTCATTACCACTGTCATCTGTAGCGGTCATGGTTACGGTATATACTCCGGGATCTAACTGAGTTCCTACTGCAGGATCCTGCGATAAGGTAGCAGCACAGTTATCACTAAAGGTAGTATCTCCGTCATAATCAGGAACGGTATACTGAGTTCCTTCATCTACGGTCACGGTCACATCACCAGGACATGAAATCGTTGGCAACACCGTGTCTTCAGAAACGGTAGTTTCGGTACGTTCACCGGCACAACCCGGAGTTCCTAAGTTGATATCGTCATTCGCCACACCATAATCAGAAGCTTGGCATCCCGCGGCCCAGTCGGCTGCAGCATCGGTATCTCCGTTTCGGCGATACGAATCGTTACAAGTACTTGTGAAAGCAGCTCCTGCGCCTGTCCAATCCAGATCGGCAGCAGTTACAGTAAAGCCATTAATGGTTACATTGAAAGAAGAAATCTCAGCAGCAGAATAATTCCAGAATAGAGAATCAACTACGTTTCCGTTGTCATCAATAATGATAATCCATCCACCGGAGCCATCATTCCAGAAAAGGTTACTTCCCCAATAATCCGGATTTCCGGAAACATCATTCCACGTTACAACTGCATCTCCATTCATGGCGCCAAGTAACTGCACATCCGGATTTACCACGTTGATATCCGTATACGGCTCATCACTTACGGCGACAGCATAACCCGTGTAATCGGTAGCCACGCCTACATTTTGAATTTCCAATTGATCCGGTGTTTGAAGGGATACTTCTGAAATCACTAATTGACTCAGAGGTCCCGGAGCCGTTTCCAAAGCATACACGCTAGTGTCTCCTGTAGGAGTGAAAGTGTAGTCGGTTCCTTCAAAAAGGAAGTTTCCACCGGTCTCAGCATCGAACCAACGAATAACATTACCGGGATCGTTTAGTGTCGCGGAAACGGTTACTTCTTCACCCGGACAAAAATCAGAAACTCCGGTCGTTGTGGGTCCTGGAGGAATTGCTAATACTTCAATAGTATCTGAATCTGAAGAGGCTACAGAGCAAGCTCCTGCAGGCACATCATACGTAATGGTGTGAACTCCTACACCTGCCGCTGCAGGGTCAAAACTATACGTGGCTCCATTTCCATCATCTGTAACTCCAGGGCCGCTGTAAACACCGCCTGAAGGACTACCGCCACTTAAACCTGTTAATTCCGCTTCGTTAGCACACACATCTCCAGGTGCTGTAAAAGTAGCTACACCGGAAGGCGTATCGAAAGCTTCGGTACCATCATTCTTGCTAGATGTAGAACCTTGATCGGCACTAACACCTAATCCTCTTCGTGCAAAAGCATCCCAAATGAGACATTCGTTCGCTCCTCCGTAGATCGCCTGATCTGCAGCTAAAATTGCATCTCTACCATCTACAAAACCGGGGCTACAAGGCTGTAGCTTCATTCCTTCTGTGACAAGGGCCATAGCCATTACGTTACCGGCATCTTGTGAAGGATCGCCTGTGAAGTTATAAATATCGGCATCAAATCCATTGGCATCGATAAGATCCCAAGTCATTTCCCAAAGCATGGTACACCACACCGATCCTACTCCGTGAGGAGCACCTTCTGATTTGATGCTGTCATACGTAAAAGGATTCACCGAAAAATCGGTCGAATACGGAAAAGAACGAATACCATTTCCGGTAGGTCCTTGACCAAATAAATAGGTTCCTACACCACGAACATCCGTACGAGTATCTCCCGGTTCAATGGTAAGAACTGCACCGTAAAAGTCGCTCCATCCTTCACCCATTTGTTCACCGTTGTCTAAACAACTTGTATTTCCAGGACCTCCTGTTAGTCGGTTTGAAATCCCGTGTGCAAATTCGTGCGCCACTACTAAGTTATCGAAACATCCGTCTTTATTATCGTTTCCGCAGATATACATATTCATAGATGGATTACTTCCATCAGGAGGAGTTCCAAAGGTAGCATTACACCACACAGAGATCTGTGCATTGGCATTTACGGAATCACTTCCGCTTCCTCCGTTTCCGTAGTTATTTTCTTGAAAGTTTCCGGAAGCTTCGTCAAATCCATATTCGTATAAAACATCGTGAATAATATTATTCCAGTAGAATAAGTTTACAATGGCAGCATCTTCATATTGATTGGCGGTACTCCAAGTCTGATCGAACGCATAGCCTTGAAATTCAAGGTTCGCACCTCCATCAGGGCGATATCCAAAGTTATCACCTGCTTCGTAGGCATCTACGTTATTTCCACGTGTCGTGGTAAATTCAGGACCGGCGTTACCATCGGTATCATGCCATCCAAACGGAGATGCATTTGCAGTCGCTGGGTCTACGGTTGCTACACGAGCACCAAAATAAGGACTCTCAATAGGCATTGGCAATACTTCGTAACAGTTATTACAACCTGCCTCCGCTGCTGCTTCCGCTCCGTAATTAGGAATGTCAAACAAGTTTGCGTTATAGTCTAAGATCTCGGTCGTGTTATGATCATGGTCGTGATCTAGATTACAGCTTACCATCCAGTCGTTTCGATCTAGGATTGTTCCTGTGCTGGCATCTACACGAACATTCCACCAATGCTCACGTGCAATCTCTTGAATGGCGATATCCCAAGATAGAATAAGTTCGCCTTTTTCATTTTGTTGGTAGATCAAGCTTGCCGGAATTTCGCTTAGTGAGATTCCACCATCACTCAATTTTTGAGTTTGTGCAACGCCTCTTGCAGCTTCTACCACAGTAAGGTCACTAGGTGTACCGTATCCTAATTGTGCGGCAGCACGTTGTACCGCTTGAAGGGAAGAAAGTATAGGTTCACTATTGCCAATACGTTTGTTAGCAACTTCTCCTAGAAATTTAGTATCAGCAGCTAACACCTTCCCATTGGGAGCGATGTGAATACCGGAAGCAGTTCCGTGAATAGGAATACCTCCCAAGGTCTGTACAAAATAAACGTGATGTACTCCACTAACCGTACTGATATGCTCGCTCGTTATCTGCCATTGCAGGTCGCTTCGATTAAGTTGATTGTTCTCAACAAAGGGAAGTAGTTGATTTGTGATCTGCTGTGATACATCTTGGGCATTCAAACCGAAGATACTCCCCATCAACAGCAAGAACACTAGGGTAATTCTTTTCATTGTTTACTATTTAAATGAATAAAAAAATTTGGGCTGCCACGAAAGGCGAGTAAATCTATCAAAAATGAGAGCGTTTAACAAATATTTTACATTTATATAGAATTTTTTAACACTATGAAAAATGAGTTTTAGTCAATGATTGTAGTGACTATTGAAGTTTATTTTTATTAGCAGATTTATTTTTCTACTTTAGAACACTTCTAACAAGATAAATTCATGAAACAGCCCGATGCGCTCATTGTAGCAATGAAGAACGGCGACCAGAAAGCCTTTGCTCAATTGTATAATATGTATTCCTTGGCCATCTTTGGAGTGATCAACACCATTGTAAAAGAAGAAAAAGTTGCCGAGGAAATTCAACAAGATGTTTTTGTGAAGGTATGGGAAAACGCCTCTTCTTATTCCGTCGGGAAAGGTCGTTTTTTCACGTGGTTATTAAACATAGCCAGAAACGCAGCCATTGACCATACACGGTCGAAATCTCACAAGAACACTCAAAAAAACCTTTCTACCACAAATTTCGTAGATATATTGTCGGGTAGTGATAATTTAAACAGAAAAACCGACGCCATAGGCATCCGTAAGTTTGTTGACACGTTGAAACCAGCGTGTATTAAGATTATCGACTTTATTTATTTTAAAGGTTTTACCCAAAAGAATACGGCTGAAGCCCTGAAAATTCCGCTTGGCACGGTAAAGACTCGTGCACGGAATTGTATTAAAGATCTTCGGTCAATGATTTTAGGAGAAGCATAACTATGAATGTAAAAGAAACAATAGAATCCGGAAATTTAGAACTGTATGTATGCGGTGCGCTTTCAGAAAATGAAGCGGCTGAAATAGATACGGCTGTTCAAGAACATGAAGAGGTGGCTCATGAAGTAGAAGAAATTGAGCAAACCTTAATTCGTTTAGGAGAAAGCGTAGCTCCTACCCTTTCTTCGCATATTTGGAACGCCATTACTGCAAGTATTTCCGGCGTACGCCGAATGGACACGCGTCGAGGCACCAATTGGGCAGCTTGGACGGGTTGGGCTGCAGCTATTTTGTGCTTGATAGGATTGTTCTATATAATGAATCAGAACAATTCGCTGGAAGAACAACTTCAGATTACCACCTTAGAGAATGATGACTTGAAAGAAGACTTACAAACCACTGAAGATCGGTTGGCTCAAACCACCGATGTGCTAGACATCATTAGATCTAAAGAATACAATGCGTTTACCTTACCCGGAAATGCTGCAGTTGCCCCTGAAGCCTTCGCAAAACTATACTATAATAAGGATGAAAATGTAGCGTATATTGACACCAAAGGGCTGCCAACACCGCCTCGCGGGAAAGTATATCAGGCTTGGTCACTTATTGTTGATCCTTTGACCCCTACGAGTATGGGCGTTATGGAGTCTGGCATTGAGATCGAAGCGGGTATCTACAAATTCGAAGGGTTCCCTACTCCAGAAGCTATTGGGATCACCTTAGAGCCTGAAGGTGGAAGTGAAACACCTACTTTAGAACAACTCTACATTTTAGGGCCTGTTACGACTCCTTAAAAACAATTCACATACCTTCTAAAAGACGAAAAGCGCCTCTCCTCAGAGGCGCTTTTCTAACTAACAAAAAACTCAAAAAACTTATTCTAGCATTAAGAAGCTAAAACAATACGCTTTTTTACTTATTCTTATATACGAAAGAACTTCTTGTACGGTTTTCAAAAAAATAAAAAAAATTACATTTTTTCTATTTCCGCAGTCATCATCGGTCCTAACTCATAGGACGCGGTTAATAATTCTTCTTGCAGCGGCTTCCATTTTTCAGAGAGTCCGTTTGCTTTATAAACCTTCGCGCTATAGTAGAGCGCCATAGGCTCTTCCGTCTTCCCTGCTACATGATCATTGATGATTTGTAAGGCTTGTTCTTTATTTCCGTTTTGCAATTCGGCCATAGCCAATAATTGATACGTTTCGGGAGTGGCTCTATTAGCAACTTCCTTTTTTGCTAACGCCAATGCTTTATCAGGATTGGTTTCAAGATACGATTCAATGAGGTAGGTGTTATACATGGCTCCATAATTGCCTTTTTCTACAGCATCTAGGAACGCTTGTTGATATCTTTCGGCGGCATCACTGTCACCGTCGTAAGCAGCTAACTCTGATTTCAATAAATAATAATCGGGAATACGATGGTATTGTAATACCGAATCAAGAATGCGATGCGCTTCAGATGGGTTTCGTTCCGAAGAATACACCAACCAAGCCACACCTTTTTTCGCGTATGCATTATCGGGCTGCAACTGTAGCGCTTTCAAATAGTGCGCATACGAATCCTGTAACCTTCCGGCGTGACCGTAATAATCTGCAATATTGGTATAGGTCCAGATCTTTAATCCGCGGTTATCTGAATTTTCAGCCAACTGCTTTGCTTGTTCCATATAACGAATGGCGGCATCTAGATCGCCTTTGTGATCGCTCCATTTTGAAAGTCGGATTAAATAATCAAAATCACTATTGTTCTTAACGTCTTGAAGATTTTGATAGGCCTGCTCGTAATTTCCCAGTTCCATGTTGACATCGAACATCATCAGCGTGGTCGTTCTTGTTCCATCGGGATAGGTAGCGGCACTATCTAAAAGTTTTTTTGCTTCTTTGAAACGATGTTGTGAAATATAATTTCTGGCGAGGCTCTGCAGATACGCTTCTTTGCTTCTGGCAGCCTTTTCGAGGGTGTGTTGCATTAAGGTTTCTGCCGCGTATAAATCGGCTGCATCACCAGTCATTCCGAAACGTTGGGTATAGATCCCAGCTAATTTATTCATGGCAACAATTTCGGTAGAGTCGGCTCCCAATCGATCGTTCCAAAAGCGTAATTCTTCATCAATGGTGTGCTGTGTAGGCAAATTTTGAGTGGAAAGGTATTGGTTATAGTCTTCGGCCTTCGCAATTGCTGTGTTACTTTCTTGCTTACAACTTTGCAATAGGAGTAGCGACATAGTCAAACAGGCAATTCCAAATAACAGTTTCGAATACTTCTTCATAATTTTTTACTTTTTTAGTGTTCTAAAATACATTCAATTGATAGCAAAAAAAAGAGAACAGTGTTGTTCTCTTTTTCTTACATAATTAAAAACTAGCTATTAAAATGGCTGCGCCAAATAAGGAAAGCTTGTAGAAAATGCTACATCGTTAGAAGGAACTCCATCTCGTGTCAATAAAGACTCGTCGGCAGGATCACCATCGTTATCCATACCGTCTGGTCCTCCAAAAATTAATAGTAGCGAAATGTCGATTACGTCATCACTTAAGGTTCTACCGGTAAGCACCTCTGTACCGTTAAAGTATGAGGTCACTCCTGTTTGCGCTACCCACAACACGTCATTAGACAGTACGGTAGTAAATGTTGCCGCATCTAATCCAAGAGCGTTTGTGGTATAAGTGGATCCTACTGCTGTATTTAACCCTTCCAGTTTATCTTGGAAGCTCATTTGAAATGCTGCTTGCATTTCTGTAGGTACGGTAACATTGAACGAATCTTTCATTCCATCGGTACCAAATACGGTGTTAATCCCCGGGCGTCCCATTTGATCTTCTTGAACAAACGTTCCGCTGAAATCGATTCCACCACCGGTTCCATCATCATCCATAGTATCGTCCATAGTGTCATCTACCGGGTCTATAACATTTCCATTATCATCGTCATCGCTACACTGTATGAACAAGAGTGAACCACACATAGCGAACATTAAAAATAAATTTCTATAAATCTTCATAATAGTTTCTTTTTCTTAGGTTATTGTTTTCTTTTTGATTCTACCCATACATTGTAAATAGGGGTATCCATCGCAAACGGGTTTACTCCTGCAGTTCCATCACCTAAAAGTGACTTTGGAACTTCCACCACTACAGATAGTACGTTAGTACCAGCAAAGGTATCTGTTCCTGGATCGTTAAATCCATCACCCATAGGATTCGCGAGCACTGCATTGTACTGGTCAAAATCAAAGAAGAATGGGTCTTCTCGTGGCCCTGCAAAGTACTGAATGTCTCCACTAGTTCCGGTTTGAACGTCGGTAGTCGTAGAGATCTTTACTTGACCTTGATTGGCACTAGAAGTTTCAATTACACTGTTCAACCCGGTTGAAGAGGGTGCAACAGGTCCAAAGAAATACATAGAATCATTTCTTTTAATCGCTTGAATTACGATATCTTCCACCAAATCATTATTGCTGTCGATATTAAATTCAAGTAACACATTCTCGTCAAAAGAAGCTGTTGTAGTAGCATCTCCCGGTGTCAATAATCCTTGAACATTAGCTACAAACACTAAGTTATCAGGGTTTTCACCTTGAAATGCATAAAAGTCGGTAATATCTGTCGTTTGCCCTGTAACAGCCGGTGCATCAATATGGTCGGCAGCAACAAAGACTACTGCGATGATTGCGATTCCCAAACTGGCAATAGCGGCAATTAGTTTTGTTTTTTTCATTTTTAGTTTTTTAATTAATTTTATTTGCTTTCGTTTTACTTACGTGTAAAGTATGGCGAAGGTTTTCCCTTGCTAGTTAATCTTTTGTTAATTGGTATAACTTTATCATAAGAATGAACCCTTCAGCTTCCGGTTGGATTACTAAGTTGTGTGCCCGCATCGGCGCATGGAACGACCCGATTTTTGATCTAACGGAAGTCGCATTTTATCATAGTTTACGGAATGCGGGATTCCTCTACGGCGCAAGCGCGTATGCCATTTCTGAAGCTGCCGCTAGCAATCTTCAGCTGACCCAACAAGAGCGTACAAAGCTAAATCTTTGTATCTCGCTATTATATGTGTACCACAAGAATCATCCGGGGGAAGCCATAGAGCGAGCCTTAGCCTCCATCCATGAGTTTTACCAAGAAGGCCACAAACACTCAAAGAGCTTATTACCAAGATTTTCATTTCCGAAGAAAAAAGCCACGGCAATAGAGCGCATCCTATCAGAACGACTGCAAGAGCATAATTTTTTACTTCGGAATAAATCGGTGTCACTACTTACGCACGCCTTTCTCTTTGTAGATGTCCTTTGCTATATGCAATATCTTAAATATCCCGAACGATATATAACGTACCAAAAAGAATTGGAAACATGGATCCTTAGTTTTGCTATCCGGGCACTGAGTTCGAAGAAGAAAAAGAATAAATACGACCGAAATTTACTGGAATGGGTTTCGGGATCTTCAGAATTTTCCGGAAATGTATGGGATCGAGAACCAATTCCTTTCGGATCGAATAGTGTCTGGGAACGGTTGTTCTTGCTAGAAATTAGCACGCTAGCTGTGTGGGACGACCGACGCTTAGATGCTTCCGAACAGCGGTTTTTAGAAAAAGCGGCGACAAGATTAGCGTTATCGCAAGAACACGTGGAAGAAAGCACCGCCCTCCTACTTCGCTTTGCTCAAGAACACGCGGCTCAAATTCAGTTATATGATCATTCGCATCCGGTTCAGCAATTCTACAAACAGGCAACCTCCACGGTGAAACTTTTAATTCTTCGGAACAAAAAGCGACTTTTAGTAGAGTTGGAAGAAAGTGGAGAGTTACTTCGTTTGCTTGGACAGTCAACGGTTCGAGATCTTTCCGAAGCGGAAAAAGCTAAAGTGAGAGCACAACTATTAGATATCTGCAAGACCATCCCTTCGCTTACTATTTTCTTACTTCCGGGCGGAACCGTATTACTCCCTATCCTTGTAAAGTTCATACCAAAATTACTCCCCTCTGCCTTTCATGATAACCGCATCGATACTAATTAAATTGACTACATTTACCAACATTATTTAAATTTTACATAATTTACGTTGGTATTTATAGACAATTTCATATATTTATAATAAAATTTTATGCCAATAAATACAAACATTATGTGCTTAATATTTGTGTTATGTTAGAAAATACCAACAAAAAATGGTCTTTGTTAAGTGATCATGCAATTTTAGAACAGCTAGGTGCCTATTTGAAACAGCAGCGGCTCAAACAAAATAGATCGCAAGAAGCAATCGCTAAAGACGCCGGGATCAATCGTTGGACACTTAGCAAGATTGAAAATGGAGACGGGATTACGCTAACTTCCTTTATACAGATCTTGCGTGCGTTACAACTTTTAGAAGTACTTCAGGTGTTTGAAGCTACACCCGTCGTTAGTCCGTTACAACTGGCAAAGCTTGAGCAACAGCAACGCAAACGCGCGAGTGGTACTTCAGAAGATACTAAAGACCTTACAAGCAACTGGTAATGATAACAACTGCCTTAGTCAACATTTGGGACACGCTAGTAGGCGCTGTAGCTTGGGATACCTCCCAACAACTCGCCTATTTTGAATACGACCCAAGCTACGTAACAAAAGGACAAGAACTGGCCCCCATCAAAATGCCGCTTCAACCCTCAGGGAAGGTATACTCGTTTCCGGAACTGCGAAGTCGACCTGGCAGCGGACTCGATACCTATAAGGGGCTTCCCGGCCTGCTGGCCGATGTATTACCGGATAAATACGGAAACCAACTCATTAATGCCTGGCTTGCGCAAAACGGCAGGCCTGCAAACAGCTTGAATCCGGTAGAGCTTTTATGCTTTATCGGCACAAGAGGCATGGGAGCACTAGAGTTTGAACCGATTCAATTCGCTACGCGGAAAAATACCTTTCAGGTAGAGATCGACAGCTTGGTACAAATGGCCCATCGTGTACTACATTCCAAAGAAAGTTTTGAAACCGATCTGGAAAGTGATGAAAAACAGGCGATGCGAGAGATCCTTCGCATCGGTACTTCCGCCGGAGGTGCCCGCCCTAAAGCCATTATTGCTTACAACGAAAAAACAGGACAAGTACGATCGGGGCAAACAAACACTCCCAAAGGTTTTGACCACTGGATGATCAAACTCGACGGAGTGAGCGATGAACAGTTTGGTGAAAGTGCCGGCTACGGTCGGATTGAGATGGCCTATTATCTCATGGCAACGCAATGCGGCATCAATATGATGGAGTCGCGACTACTGGAAGAAAACGATCGGGCCCATTTTTTAACGAAGCGATTTGACCGAGAACCGGGCGGTATTAAACATCATGTACAAACTTTCTGCGCGATGGAGCATTTCGACTTTAACGATATGCACAGTTATAGCTATGAACAGCTTTTTCAGACGATGCGCCGTTTAGGACTGCCCTTTCCACAAGCCGAACAACTTTTTAGACGCATGGCCTTCAACGTAATTGCTAGAAATTGCGATGATCATACTAAAAACTTTGCGTTTCGGTTGAAACAAGATGCACAATGGGAGCTTGCTCCCGCTTATGATGTGTGCCATGCCTACCGACCCGACAGCATATGGGTGAGCCAACATGCGCTGAGCATTAACGGAAAGCGCGAACATATCACAAAAGACGATCTTTTACATATCGCACGTTCTATCAGCATGAAAAAAGGAAAACAAATTATCCATCAGATTTGTGAAACGGTACAGCGATGGCCCGAGTTTGCAGAGGAAGTAAACGTTTCTTCGCGACTAAGAGATCAAATTACAAAGACACTTCGCACGGATATTGCCTAGAGGAATAGTATTTTTGCTCCTTCAACCTTAAATTTCTTCAGTTTGCAGATTGCCGTTGTTATTCTGAATTGGAATGGAAAAGAGCTTCTCGAGAAGTTTCTACCTTCGGTCGTACAATATTCTGAAGAAGCTACCGTCTATCTCGCGGATAACGCCTCAACGGATACTTCGATCGCTTTCGTTGAAACACATTTTCCTAAGATTGTCATTCTTCGGAATAAGTCTAATAAAGGATATGCGGGAGGCTACAATGAAGCGCTCAAAAAATGCAAAGAAGATCTTTTTATTTTGCTGAATAGTGATGTGGAAGTAACCAACAACTGGCTTTTGCCTATTAGAAAAGCGTTCTCGGAAAACGAAAATTTAGTTGCTGCACAACCGAAGATCTTAGATGCGAATCGACGCGATCATTTTGAATACGCCGGTGCTGCGGGCGGTTTTTTAGACCAGTTGGGATATCCCTTTTGCCGAGGAAGAGTTTTCAATACCATTGAAAAAGATACCGGACAATACGACGATCCTATCTCCATCTTTTGGGCAAGCGGCGCTTGTCTTGCGGTTCGCAGAAATGCATTTGAAGAAGCACAGGGGTTTGATGAAGACCTTTTTGCACATCAGGAGGAAATTGATCTTTGTTGGCGGTTACAACAGCTTGGCGGAACGGTGGGATATGTACCTGAGAGTCGAATTTACCACGTAGGTGGCGCCACACTTTCAACACAGAATGCGACCAAGACCTTTTACAATTTTAGAAATAGCCTTTTGGTACTGTTAAAGAATCACCCCGGAAAGAGTGTATTATTATTACTGCTCATTCGGTTGTGCCTAGACGCCATTGCAGGCGTTCAGTTTCTATTACAAGGAAAACCTTCTCATTTCAAAGCTGTTATCAAGGCGCACCTCAGCTTCTATTCGTTATTTTCTACCTTCTGGAAAAAGCGAAACAAACGATTGCCTTCCATCTCCTATTATCGCTGTAAATCAGTTGTTTGGCGATATTTTATTCGGAAAAAACAGACCTTTAACAGCGGCTACTAATTTTTGCTTAAAGTATTGTTAACAGTTCTATGGATGGCTGTGGAATTGTTAATTTTGGTTATCAACTTCAAAAAATAATATGATGAAAAAACTATTGATACTGGTAGCTTGCTCAGGACTCATGTTCACTTCATGCGTTTCAAAAAAGAAATACGCAGAGCTTGAAGCCAAACAAAAAGAAACACAAGATATGTTGAATACGGCCACCGTAAAACTTAATGATTGCTTGGAAGAACGTTCTGGGTTACGTGCCGAAAACCAAAGTCTAAAGAGTCAGGTAGCGTCATTGAATGCTACGAATGGCGATTTGATCAAACAAATTGGAGACTTTACCGATCTTACCAAAAAAGGGGCCGCCAATTTGGAAAAATCTTTGGAGAGCTTAAAAGAAAAAGATCTTACTATACGTAAACTACAAGATGCTGTAACACGTCGTGATTCTGTAAACCTAGCATTAGTTCAAAGTCTGAAAGGTGCGGTTGGAAGCATGGATGATGAAGACATTGAGATTAGCGTTGAAAAAGGTGTGGTGTATGTAAATATCAGTGATAAATTGTTATTCAACAGCGGAAGCTATCAAATTACTTCTCGTGCGAAAGAAGTGCTAGGAAAAGTTGCTGCCGTGGTAAAGAACAAGCCTGATTTTGAATTCTTAGTAGAAGGACACACCGATACGGTGCCAATTAGTACTGGCTGTATCAAGGATAACTGGGACTTAAGTGTGCTTCGTGCGACTGCCGTAGTGAGAACCCTTCAAAATGACTTTGGTGTTGCTCCAGCGAGAATGACTGCCGGTGGACGTGGAGAATACGTTCCGGTGGCGTCTAACGATAATGCTGACGGGAAAGCCAAAAACCGAAGAACTCGAATCGTAGTACTTCCAAAATTGGATCAGTTCTACAACATGATCGAGGAAGGGCTTAAAGATCCTGCTATCAACTAAGACGAAACTCGTTGATGATATTAAAACAAAGAACCCGACTTACCGTCGGGTTTTTTTATGTAGAACAGCTACAATAATAAACAAAAAAAGCGCCGTTCTGAACGGCGCTTTTTTGCTCTTTAAACTACTTATTTCTTCAAAAAATTGAGTAAGGTTTCATTCACTTCGTCTGTATGCGTAAAGGTACAACCGTGTGGCGCTCCTTTGATCACATGTAACTCACTTCCCGAAACAATTTCGTGACCCTGCTTTGCGGTAGGATCTATAGGTACTACTTTATCTTCATCACCATGAATGAAAAGCGTTGGCACATCAATCTTCTTAAGGTCATCGCGAAGATCGGTTTTTCCGAAAGCATCAATACAGTCCAGCGTTCCTTTTGGTGAGGCTCCGGCAGCGATCGTCCAATTATAATGCAATTGTTGTTTGCTAATCTTATCCTTGTTGTCATCATAATTCACGAAGATCTCCCCGAAATCATTCAGGAAACCCAGTCGGTCATTTTGAATCGCTCCCTTGAACTCTTCAAAAGTTTCCGATGGAACCCCATCCGGATTGTCATCGGTCTTTAACATAAAGGGAGCAATAGAGGAAAGAAAGACCATCTTTGCAATTTTTTCGGTTCCGAAGCGACCTATATAACGACCCAATTCACCTCCACCCATGGAAAAACCAACAAGAATTACATCCGTAAGTTCTAAGGTGTTTATAAGGTCATTTAAATCGCCTGCCATGGTATCATAATTGTATCCATCCCAGGGTTGGTCACTTTTTCCGAAACCTCTACGGTCATAAGAAATACATCGATATCCGGCGTTTACAATCGCCTGTTTTTGATATTCCCACATGGCATTGCTCAAAGGCCAACCGTGAATAAGCACCACAGGTTGACCCGTACCGTAATCTTGATAGTATAACTGAATGTTTTTATCGTTCTCTTTCGAACTTGTTTTTAAATATGGCATAGCGTTTATTTTTAGTACACTTAAAGTACCATATTTAATTTCTGAAACCTATAAAAAGCTAGGGTTTAGCACCGATTTAACGCTGCTTCAAAAAGTCATATTAAATCTCCAGACTTCCCTTGCCTTCTCTTATAAGCACAGGGGATTCTTCTGTGAGATCAATGACGGTAGAGGGAATGTTTCCGCCATACCCTCCATCGACGATGACATCAACCAGTTTATGCCATTTCTCGTAGATAAGTTCAGGGTCTGTCGTGTATTCAATCACTTCATCTTCATCTTTAATGGAAGTAGAAACAATGGGATTTCCGAGTCCGTTTACAATGGCCCGTGTGATCGTGTTATCAGGTACACGAATACCTACCTCTTTCTTCTTTTTAAAAACCGTAGGAAGGTTATTATTTCCGGGAAGAATAAAGGTATAGGGCCCCGGGAGGGCTCTTTTTAGGATTTTAAAGGTTTGCGTGTTGATCTGTCGCACATAATCTGAAAGATTGCTCAAGTCTTCACACACAAAGGAAAAATTGGCTTTTTCCAACTTCACCCCTTTTAATTGCGCCACACGCTCTAAGGCTCTGTTATTTGTAATATCACAACCCAGCGCATAGACCGTATCACTCGGGTAAATAACCAGTCCGCCGTCTCGAATGATATCCACGACACGCTTGACATCCTTAGGATTCGGGTTCTCTTCGTAAATCTTAATAAGTTCCGCCATGCTTAGTTTGACTTTCGTGAAACTTCACTCTCTAGTTTTAATACCTTTCCACCATCATCTTGCTCAATGAGTAGAGCCTTGTTACCTTCTTCTCCTTTGCGAGTCACTTCATTGCCTTCGATAGTGCGAGTCACTTCTTTGGTAAATGTTTCAACTACTTTTCCTTGGGCCTTTCCATTGCCCCATTTCCATGTAACTTCAGTTCCTTCTTTTATCATAATAATTGAAAATACACGGTTTTTCTGAAAATTTCATTCTAAATAACGAATCCTTAACATAAATTTGAATTTTACACGTTATCAATCAAAATAGTATCATGAAACACCTTTGGTTATCTCTTCTTGCCTTGTTATTGGTAGCATCACTTACAGTAAGTTGCTCTTCCAGTGACGACAGCACTCCCTCTGACGACACCACCCAAACGGATGACACTTCCGATGATGATCCAAGCATAGCAGCTGCTTCTTTTACGGATGTATCCTATGGCGATAATCCGCAGCAGGTGTATGATATTTATCTTCCGGAAGACCGTTCCGAAGACAAAACCAAAGTTATCATCCTCGTGCACGGAGGTGGCTGGATAGAAGGAGACAAGGCAGATATGGCCGAAATATTGGCGCAAATTAGAGCCGATTTCCCAGACCATGCCGTGGTAAATATGAATTATGTCTTGGCCAATCCCGGTGCAGGTGTTCCGGCATTTCCGAATCAGTTTTTGGATATCGATCGTGTGATCGACCAACTCACGGCACAGCGAGGAGAATTATTGATTTTACCGGAATTCGGACTCCTAGGAACGAGTGCAGGGGCGCATATCTCTTTGATGTACGATTATGTTTATGATGAAGACGACCAAGTAAAATTTGTAGCCGACATTGTTGGACCAACCGACTTCACCGATCCTTTCTATGCGGACGATCCGAATTTCGATCTACTGCTTCAGTTTCTTGTAGATGAAACTCAATATCCTGCCGGAACCGACCTTGCACAAGCTACGAGTCCGGTGTATCAGGTCTCTGCTTCAGCTTCTCCTACGATTATGTTCTATGGCGATGCCGATCCTCTGGTACCGCTTACCAATGGAGATAGGCTAGACACGACCTTGAGCGATGCGATGATAGATCATAGTTATACGATATATGAGGGCGGACATGGAGACGACTGGAGTCCGGAAAGTTATATCGACCTACAGGTAAAACTTCGTGCTTTTATTACGAATTACCTTCCCGTTATACCTTAATCAAGTACTTGTAGTTTCGCAAAGCGCAGGAGTAATTTTTTCAGGCCTCCATTTTCAAATTGGATCTCGGCCTTGGTATCGGCACCTACCCCTTCAATTTTCTTGATCTCTCCTTTTCCGAAGCGAACGTGTTCTACCATTACGCCAACGTTTAGATTATGATCTGCCGGATTGAAATTTTTATCGGTATCACTGCTCACCGGTTTCATTTTCCGAAGTTTGCGGCGTTGCTCTTCTGTGGGGCCTTTTGGAGGTGTTCCGGAAATTGGTTTTCGCATTCGCAACTTACTTTTATCCACTTCTCCAAAGATATCAGCGTCTATTAATGGTTTGAAACGATGTTCGGTTTTGGGTGTAAGGTATTCAAGATATCCTTCATCGATCTCTTCGATAAACCGACTGGGTTCTGCGTCAATTAATTTTCCCCAGCGGTATCTGCTTTGTGTATATGTTAAGAAGGCTTGATTCTCTGCTCGTGTGAGTGCCACATAGAACAAGCGACGTTCTTCTTCCAGTTCGCTTCGCGTGTTCATGCTCATGCCACTTGGAAACAACTCTTCTTCCATCCCGACTATATATACGTAGGGAAACTCTAACCCTTTGGCTAAATGCACCGTCATTAAGGCCACGCGATTGGTGTCTCCTTTATCATTATCGAGGTCTGTGGCGAGTGCTACGTCCTCTAAAAATTCTGCCAGACTGCCTGTAGCATCAGCGAGTTCCTTTTGTTCTTCCACGAAATCACGCATCCCGTTTAATAACTCCTCCATATTCTCGATACGTGCAATACCTTCAGGGGTGCCATCTTTTTTCAGTTCTTGCAACAGACCGGTCTTCTTAGTAACGTGCTCTGCAATCTGAAAGGCATTATAACCTCTGTTCAGCACTTGAAAACTTTCGATCATAGTGGCAAAATCCTCCAACTTCGCTTGCGTGCCTTTATTGATCTTCAGATTGATCTTATCCAGCGCTTTGATCACCTCAAAAATTGAGCGGTTATAATGATTAGCAGCGACGATGAGTCGGTCCATCGTTGTTTGCCCGATACCCCGCGCCGGAAAATTGATGACACGTTTCAATGCTTCTTCGTCCTTTGGATTCAAGATCAAACGAAGATATGCCAGCACATCTTTGATTTCTTTGCGCTGGTAAAAACTGAGTCCGCCATAAATACGATACGGAATATCCTTTTTACGCAAAGCATCTTCAATGGCACGTGACTGGGCATTGGTTCGATAGAGCACAGCAAAATCATGGGGTTGCCGTTGCTCGTTCATTTGAATTTCGAAGATAGAACTCGCCACAAATCGCCCTTCATCCCCATCGGTCATGGTACGGTTGACCTTGATCTTTGGACCTTCTTCGTTGGCCGTCCAAACTACTTTTTCGAGTCGGGTCTTATTTTTTTCAATGATGCTATTGGCCGCATTCACAATATTTTTGGTCGAACGATAATTTTGTTCGAGTCGGTAAACACTCACTTGATCATAATCTTTCTGAAAATTCAGAATATTATTGATGTTCGCTCCGCGGAAGGCATAGATACTCTGCGCATCGTCTCCCACCACACAAATGTTCTGAAAACGATCTGACAACGCGCGAACGATGAGATACTGACTGTGATTGGTATCTTGATACTCATCCACTAGAATATACCTAAAGCGATTTTGGTATTTCGCCAACACATCCGGAAAGCGGGTAAGTAACTCGTTTGTTTTCAACAACAGATCATCAAAATCCATCGCGCCCGCCTTAAAACATCGATCCACATAGTTCTTATAGATATCTCCCAAGCGCGGTAATTTTGCCATGGCATCAGCCTCCATGAGCTCCGGATTTTGAAAATAGGCTTTTACTGTGATCAGACTGTTCTTGTATGAGGAAATACGCGAAAAGACCTGCTTGTATTTATAAATATCCTTATCCAGTTGCATTTCTTTGATGATGCTTCTGATGACACTCTGACTGTCTTGTGTATCGTAGATCGTAAAATTGGAAGGATACCCCAGTTTCTCCCCTTCAAACCGAAGGATCTTTGCAAATACACTGTGAAACGTTCCCATCCAAAGGTTTTTGGCTTCACTGTTCCCAACGATCTGTGCGATACGCTTTTTCATTTCGCGCGCTGCTTTGTTGGTAAAGGTCAACGCTAAAATATTAAATGGGTCAACCCCTTTCGACATCAAATACGCAATTCGGTATGTAAGCACACGAGTCTTTCCCGAACCGGCACCGGCAATTACAATTAAGGGGCCGTCTACGTGCAATGTAGGCGCTAACTGGGCTTCGTTAAGTTGATCAAGATATTCCTGCAAGGCTGATTTTTTCAGAAGAGAATAACGGTGTGAAAATAATTAAATTCAAAACAAATTCCCGACAGAAGGCTCATATTTTATAAACAGTCTCCCGGTTTTGGGATTGCCGAAATTTGAATATCTTTAGACATCATTTTATAACCTACCAAACCTCGTCTATGCGAAATTTATTGTTGTTACTTCTATGTTGCTCCACGCTAGCAGGTTTTGCGCAAGCGGAACGCATGCAAGGAAAGGTGGTTAAAGATTTTGGAGCCACCTATGCTGTTCCAGTTCCCGATATTGCTACAGATACCACAACTCCCTTTCGCGTGGTTTTCGATATTAAAAGCGCTCCGGAAGATCCAGAAGCCATCAATCCGTATCTCGCCACAGTCGCTAGATTTCTTAACATGCATGTGCAGGCGGGAAAACCTAAAGAACAATTGCTACCTGTCATGGTGGTCCATGGAAATGCCGCATACGGACTCCTAAATGATGCTGCTTATCAGGAAAAATTTGGTGTTAACAATCCAAACCTTCCGCTGTTGGAAGCGTTGCATGCAGAAAATATTCCCATCATTCTTTGCGGACAAACCGCTGCTCATAGGAACATTTCAGAAGCGAGACGCTATCAAGAAGTACAAGTAGCACTTTCGTCCATGACGGCTTTAATTCAGTATCAAAACAAAGGGTACGCCCTTATTCCTTTATAATCTTAGCTGTATGAAATTTAGACCTATTTTTATTTGTTTCCTTTTCGGAATGGCAACCCATATCACATTGGCACAAATGGATGCTTCTGTTCTGAAAGATGTAGAAGCCATTGAAGGCGATGTCATCGATTGGCGGCATCATTTTCATGAAAATCCGGAACTCTCCAACAGGGAATTCAAAACTGCGGAAACCATTGCAGCGCACCTCAAATCCTTAGGATTGGACGTTCAAACCGGAGTGGCCAAAACGGGCGTCGTAGCCTTGCTGAAAGGTAATCAGCCCGGAAAAGTAGTGGCACTTCGTGCCGATATTGATGCGCTTCCGGTTACCGAACGCAACGACCTACCCTTTAAAAGCGAGGTAACCACTACCTTCTTAGGACAAGAAACCGGAGTGATGCATGCGTGCGGACACGACACCCACACGGCGATACTGATGGGAGTGGCTTCGGTACTTTCAAAACACAAAGACAAAATTAAAGGAACGGTTAAATTTATATTTCAACCTGCAGAAGAAGGTCCGCCACCCGGCGAAGAGGGCGGCGCAAAACTCATGATCAAGGAAGGTGTGTTAACAAAGCCGGATGTGGATGCTATTTTTGGGTTGCATATTAATTCAGGTACTCCTGTGGGAACTATCAAATACAAGCCGGGCGGTACTATGGCCGCAGTGGAACGCTTTGTTGTGAATGTACAGGGAAAACAAACCCACGGTTCTGCACCTTGGGCGGGAGTCGACCCAATTTATATTTCTGCAAAGATCATTGATGGCTTTCAAAGTATTATTAGTAGAGAATCCCCTTTGGTGGAAGAAGCCGCTGTAATTACGGTAGGAAAGATCACTTCCGGAGTTCGTTTTAATATTATTCCTGAAAGTGCCGAAATGATTGGTACCGTACGAACGCTCAATCCACAAATGCGCGACATGATCATCAAACGAATGACGGAAATGGCCAGAGATATTGCTAAAGCCTACGGCGGAACGGCAACCGTGGAGTGGCAAAACAACACGGTTGTTACCTACAACGACCCAGAGCTAACAACCCAAATGCTCCCTTCATTGGAGTCGGTTGCCGGAAAAAACAATGTGGTTCTTACCAAAGCCTCTACAGGAGGAGAAGATTTTTCATACTTTCAAGAAGAAGTTCCGGGCTTCTATTTTTTCCTAGGAGGAATGACGCCCGGAAATACGGAAGCCTTTCCGCATCACACACCTGATTTCAAAATTGACGACAATGGAATGCTGCTGGGCGTGAAAGCCATGACGCAACTTACCCTCGATTATTTAAATGCACAGTAATATGAAACGACCCTACCACCTTTACCACAGTTTACTAATTTTCTTCCTACTACCCTTTCTTGCTCAGGCACAACTGTCGCAGGACATTGCCAATATTGAAGACAAAGTAATTGAATGGCGACGCTATTTTCATGAGAATCCCGAGCTTTCCAACAGAGAGTTCAATACCGCAAAAAAGATTGCAGAGCATCTTACTTCTTTAGGAATGGAAGTACAAACCGAAGTCGCGAAAACTGGCGTGGTTGGCATCTTAAAAGGGAATCGCCCCGGAAAAGTATTAGCACTTCGCGCCGATATCGATGCACTTCCCGTAACCGAGCGGGTAGACCTTCCCTTTAAAAGTGAAGTAAAAACCACCTTTCGCGGCGTTGAAACCGGAGTGATGCATGCCTGTGGGCACGACACCCATATCGCTATCTTGATGGGCGTTGCAGAAGTGCTTTCTAAGAACAATGACTTTGCCGGAACGATCAAATTTATTTTTCAACCTGCAGAAGAAGGAGCGCCTCCTGGAGAAGAAGGGGGTGCCGAGCTTATGGTAAAAGAAAACGTCTTAAAAAATCCAGATGTGGATGCGATATTCGGTCTCCATATCGGGGCACAACAACCGATAGGAACCATCGCCTACAAACCAGGCGGTATTATGGCAGCATCGCAAAGTTTTGAGATCAATATCAAAGGAAAACAAACGCATGGTTCGATGCCTTGGGGTGGTGTTGACCCAATTATGGCTGGCGTTAAGATTGTTGACGGTTTGCAAACGATCATCTCTCGTGAATCGCCTTTAACTCAAGAAGCCGCGGTACTTTCTATTGGGAAATTCTCAAGTGGCGTACGAAGCAATATCATTCCGGAAGAAGCGCAAATTATTGGAACCTTACGTACGCTAGATCGTGATATGCAAAAGATGATCAACCGCCGGATGGAAGAAATGGTTCCTGCCATAGCCAAAGTATATCGTGCAGAAGCAACTATAGACATTGAAAAAGGATACCCAATAACGTATAACGATCCAGAACTTACTTCAAAGATGCTTCCTTCGCTCAAGAAAGCTGCCGGTGAAGACAAGGTGATCGAAATCAAAGCCATTACAGGTGCCGAAGATTTTTCATTCTTTGCTGAAGAAATTCCAGGGTTGTATTTCTTTTTGGGCGGAAAAGCCCCCGGAGATAACAATCCAGCACCCCATCATACTCCCGATTTTCGCATTGATGAAGCAGGAATGCTTCTAGGAGTGAAAGCATTTGTTCAATTGAGCATGGATTATTTAAATACGCCTTAATGGAAGCGTTCTTCAATGTAGTAAGATCCATTCCATGGTGGGCTTGGGTGCTCATCATTCTAGCTGTCATTGCCATCAAGGATATTTTTTTCAGCAGAAAACACACCATCCTGCATAATTTTCCGGTGGTGGGTCATATTCGTTATATGTTGGAGAGTATTGGGCCAGAATTACGGCAATATATTGTAGCCAATAACCGAGAAGAACTTCCTTTTAACCGTATTGAACGTGGCTGGATCTATGCTTCCGCTAAAAATGAAAACAACTACGAAGGTTTCGGAACCGATAGAGACATCTATGAACCCAATTATATCTTCATCAATAATGCCATGCTTCCCTTCAAATTAGATGAGAAGCACCCCAATTACAAAGACCCTTATTTTCTTCCCTGTGCGAAAGTGATGGGCGCCTTCCGAAACAGAAGAAAACCCTACCGTCCTGCATCGGTGATCAATGTGTCGGCCATGAGCTTCGGATCCTTATCGGCACGGGCCATAGAATCATTGAATCGCGGGTGCGAAAAAGCACACGCCTACCACAATACGGGAGAAGGCGGACTTTCCCCCTACCATCAAACCGGAAGTGATGTGGTCTTTCACTTCGGAACTGGATATTTTGGCGTGCGCGACGAGAACGGAAATTTTTCGATGGAAAGAATGATTGCGTTAGTAGAAAAGAATCCGCAGATCCGTGCCATTGAGGTAAAGCTCTCGCAAGGAGCAAAGCCCGGTAAAGGCGGCGTACTCCCGGCCTCAAAAATTACGCCTGAGATTGCAGCCATAAGACACGTCCCACTGGGGAAGGATGTCCTCTCCCCGCCTACACACTCTGCATTTGAAGGAATTGAAGGGTTGATCGATTTTGTGGAAGCCATTGCAGAAGCTACCGGACTTCCCGTAGGCATTAAAAGTGCTGTTGGAAAATTAGACGACTGGAAAAAACTAGCAAAACGTATGGCAGAAACAGGTCGCGGCCCTGATTTTATCTCGATCGATGGTGGCGAAGGCGGTACCGGAGCAGCCCCTCCTAGCTTCGCCGATCATGTAGCGCTTCCTTGGATCTTTGGTTTTGCAGAGGTGTATAAAATCTTTAAGCATCATAACATCTGTGATCGTGTGGTGTTCGTGGGAAGTGGAAAACTTGGATTTCCGGCGAAAGCTGCCATGGCCTTTTCTATGGGAGTAGACGTGATCAATGTGGCCCGAGAAGCCATGCTTTCAATCGGATGTATTCAGGCGCAATTATGCCACAATAACACCTGCCCCAGCGGCGTTGCTACTCAAAATAAATGGTTGCAACGTGGTATTAATATTCAGGACAAGTCGGTTCGAGCTCATTTCTATTTTAAGAATTTCCGAAAAGAATTATTAGAAATGACCCATGCCTGTGGGTATGAGCATCCATGCCAGATGACGATGGATGATGCCGAATTGAGCCTTGGGGACCGAAACTTGGTAAAGACCCTTGCACAATCCTTCTCCTACTTAAAAACAACCGTTCCCTTTGAATCTATGAAAGCTTTGCAAAAATGCCCACACTTAGGAGGACATTACAACAAAAAAGACGCTAAGAAAGAAGTAAAAGATCTCAAGAAGAACGATAAAGTACGATACTAACCCAATCAGAATCTCGTTAAAATACACTATGGAAGAACTTACCCAAATCCTCAGTTATGTTGCTTACCTCTTGCCTGCTGTTGTAGTAGGAATCATTGCCTATTATTTTTTTAAAGGACATACGGCTAACGAAGAGGGGCGAAGACGTTATCTTATTCAGAAAGAAGCGCAAAACAAGATTTTACCCACACGCTTGCAAGCGTACGAGCGACTTACCTTACTGCTCGAACGCATCGATCCCAACAAATTGTTGGTTCGCGTAAAACCCTATTCTGAAGCCGTCGATGAATACGAAGCCCTGCTCATTCAAAATATCGAACAAGAATTTGATCACAATGTAACCCAACAGATCTATGTGACGCCCGAATGTTGGAACCTCATCAACGCCGCCAAGAATGCTACCATTCATATCATCAGACAGGGTTCTATGCACGAAAAAGATAATAATGCTGATGCGCTGAGGGAATATTTGCTTCGGAATTTTATGGAAGAAGTAACGCCCTCCCAAAAAGCCTTAGCGTATATCAAAAAAGAAGTCGCCGAACTATTTTAGAACGCGTTGCAAATAGTCTTGTTCTTTTTTCGGAAACTTTGGTAACGATTGACGTAAGGCATCTTTGAGCCCCGGACTTTTCAACAATTCTTCCAATAGATTTCGTGCTTCCGAGCGAAAACGCCAATTGGGATGCGTACATGCATTCACAATACTTTCAATCACCGCTTCATTGTATAACTGCAATTCATTGATGTATTGAAAGGCCTTTTGCCTGATCTCAAAACTGTGGGTTTTTGAAGCATAATTACGTAACTCCTCTTTGTAAGCTTCCGTCTTTTCCGCTTGGTATTCTGGGGTCGCAAGGGCGAGGGCTAACCAAAGCTGCCGGATATTCTTGTCTTGGAACCCTTCCACTCCCTTCATAGCTTCCAAATAGTCGATACGCTTTTGAGGAAATTGTGCCCATAGTTGGTACAGGGCAATTTCTTGCGTCACATAGCTCTCATCGTTCAGCAAGCTTTCATAAGCTTCCTGCAATTCAGCCGGAATGGTTTCCAAAGAACTCGCAATGGCTTGTCGGACAAAAACATTATTGGATGCAAATCCTTTCTTATAAAGCGGAAGTGTTTTTTCGATAGGTTCCGAAGCCAACTGATAAATCGCCTCTTGTCCAATAAAGTCGTTCGGAAAGATAAGTGCTCCTTCCAATAATGCCTTTTTTTCTTCCCAAGGAACGGCACGCAGCGCGGCGATCTCGAAATACGACTCCATAAAATTTGATTTCATAAGGGATTGGTAGGCCTGTTCTGCTTTGAAAGCCGTTTGCTGCAACCAATCTTTCTCCCAGTTTGAAATATCTAACGAAGTTTGTGCGCGCACTGCTTCTAAAAAATCAGATGTTTCTACATTTCCGTAGGCATGTTTGGTTAGATACGATTGTACGGCACGATCGAATGCCGGAGTCCCTATAAGTTCTTCCAGCATGTGTAACGCCCAAGCACCTTTTTCATAAAAAATAAGTGAAGACGCACCCGGGTCAAGGAGCCGTTGTCCTTTCCCCTGATCGCTTAATTCTTGTAACTGTTCTGCAGAATTGTACAGCTTCCAATAGTAATAATCTTCTCCAAAAATTTCTTTCTCTGCCAAAAGCGCGTAATAGGTAGCAAACCCTTCCTGAAGCCAATGGTGGGTGCCGGAAGTTTCTGTCACTAGGTTTCCAAACCATTGATGTGCCAATTCGTGCGCATTGACGTTGACGTAATTTCTATCGGTAAAGCCAATTTCATCTACCACAAACGCTTCCGAAAAAACAGTAGCCGTGGTGTTTTCCATACCGGCATACAAAAAATCTCGAACAGGCGCCTGCTTGTAATTCTGCCAAGGATAGGCGACTCCGATCTTTGTTTCAAAAAAATCAAATATTTCTTTGGTGTGACGATACGTTGCTGCTGCTTTGCTTGAATCGGGTGGACGATAGTACAGTTCTATAGGAACTCCTTTATCAGAAGTAAGGGTCTGCGTTTCAAAATCACCAATTACAAAGGCCACCAAATAACTTGCCATAGGCGCTTCCATATCATAGCTCCATGCCACCTGTTGTCCTTCTCGAGATGTGCCGATCAGCTTGCCATTGGCCATAACTTTCTTGCCTTTGGAAGTGAGTATCGTCAGGTCGAATTCGATCTTATCATTCATCTCATCCACACTGGGCAGCCAGTGCGATGTATATTTTCCTTGACCTTGTGTCCAAATTTGATCTCCGACAAAATAGAGCGTTTGTTTGGGGGTAGCACGATAGGAAAAAGAGGCGGTATAGGTAGCATCTTTTTTAAAATTACTTCGGAAGGTGATGGTCTTTTCCTCAGCGGTGATCGCTATCGTTTCAGAGCGATCTTCCAAAAGCTGCATTGCAATGGCGTCTACGTGTACTTCCGAAGCATCTTTCAACATTTTAAATTGAACCTCCAGCGCACCTGAAACGGTTTCAGTCGAGGCATCCGGGGCGACAGTTGCCTTGATGGAAAGTACATCCATCGTTCCTAGTTGCGACCAAGAAGTACTCGTAATACATAAAATCAGGGAAAGAAGAAGGTATTTCATAGGGTGACTACAACAAATGTTCTGCCAAAATAAGTAAATTCGTTCTATGAGCCAGCGATTTCTTCAGACCCCTATCGAATACCTCAAAGGTGTTGGGCCGCAACGCGGAGATCTGCTTCGGAAGGAACTGGGAATTCATACCTTTCAAGATCTCATTCATCTTTTTCCAAATCGCTATCTAGACCGAACGACCTATCACAAGATCAAACAATTGCAGCAGTCGAATGCCGATGTACAAGTCATCGGTAAAATCATTCACCTGAAAACTGTGGCACAAAAACGAGGAAAGCGACTAGTGGCTACGTTTATGGATGACACGGGGAAAATGGAACTCGTTTGGTTCCGTGGTCATAAATGGATTCGTGAGAATTTAAAGATCAACGAACCCTACGTAGTCTTTGGACGCGTGAATTGGTTCAACGGACTCTTTTCCATGCCGCATCCTGATATGGAGCTATGGAAAGACCACAAAAACAAAAGGCGATCTGCCTTGCAACCCCTCTACCCTTCCACCGAAAAATTAACCAATAGCGGCATTACCAACAAAGTGATGAGGTCGTTGATCGCACAATTACTTTCGGAAACGCAGCTCAATTTTAGAGAAACCCTTCCCGAAAACATGAGGAAGGAACTTCGCCTGATGGCTAAAAAAGAGGCGGTGGTGAATGTTCATTTTCCGCAGCATAATGATGCTTTGGCCAAAGCTCAATATCGTTTAAAATTTGAGGAGTTATTTTATATCCAACTTCAGTTAATTCAGAAAAATGCCTACCACAAATCGAAATTTAAGGGACACCCTTTTTCTCAGGTAGGCGATTACTTCAATACTTTTTTTGAAACGCACTTGCCGTTCCAACTAACCCAGGCTCAAAAGCGAGTGATCAAAGAGATTAGAAATGATTTGGGAAGCACTGCACAAATGAATCGCCTATTGCAGGGAGATGTAGGAAGCGGAAAAACCATCGTCGCATTTATGTCGATGCTCATTGCCCTTGACAATGGATTTCAAGCCTGTTTGATGGCACCAACAGAAATATTAGCCATACAACATTATCAAGGACTTCAAGAATGGTGTACCCTGATGGACATTGAAATTGCGCTACTCACCGGCAGTACAAAAACCGCTGAACGAAAAGAACTGTTTTCAATGTTGGAAGAAGGCACCTTACAGCTGCTAGTAGGAACGCACGCCCTTTTGGAAGACCCTGTGGTGTTTCATAATTTAGGATTGGCCATTATTGATGAACAACATCGCTTTGGGGTTGCACAGCGCAGTAAATTATGGCGCAAAAATGATCGTCCGCCGCATATTTTGGTGATGACGGCCACTCCTATTCCCAGAACATTGGCTATGAGTTTATATGGAGATTTGGATATTAGTACGATTGATGAAATGCCTCCGGGAAGAAAAGATATTAAGACGGTGCATCGATATGATGCAAATCGGTTGAAGGTTTTTCGATTTTTGAAAGAAGAGATCCAAAAAGGGCGACAGGTGTATATTGTGTATCCGCTGATTCAGGAAAGTGCTACCATGGACTACAAAGATCTGATGGATGGGTATGAAAGTATTGTACGTGAATTCCCAATGCCTGATTATCAGGTTTCCATTGTGCATGGCAAGATGAAGTCGGCCGACAAAGATTATGAAATGGAGCGTTTTGTAAAGGGAGAAACCAACATTATGGTCGCTACCACCGTAATTGAAGTAGGGGTCAATGTTCCAAATGCTTCGGTGATGGTAATTGAAAGTGCAGAGCGTTTCGGACTCTCACAATTGCACCAACTACGAGGTCGTGTGGGGCGCGGCGCCGAACAAAGCTATTGTATCTTGATGACGGGGCATAAACTTTCGGCAGATGCAAAGACGCGCTTGGAAACCATGGTAGGTACTTCAGATGGTTTTGAGATCGCCGAAACCGATCTAAAGCTACGCGGTCCCGGAAATTTGATGGGGACTCAGCAAAGTGGGGTGCTCAGTCTTCAGATTGCGGATATTACTAAAGATGGGCCCATTTTAAAACTAGCACGTTCTTATGCGCAGCAACTTCTAAAACAGGATCCAACACTTTCCGAAGAAAAACATCAAAATATACTTCTTACCCTTCGCGAAATTGGGAAAGATCAGGGGTTATGGAAATATATTTCTTAACTATCTAAAAAAAGTTATATTCGCACCAAAGCCTTTTGTATGTTTAAAAATCTATTGTTTGTTGCTGCCTTTTGTGTCATTACATTAGGTTGTAGCAAAGACGATCCTGCGCCACAAGATAGCACTACACAACAAGATAGCACCGATGATGACACCACAAATCCGCCTGACCCGGATGATGGCTACACTATTGCGGATCCAGCATTTGTTACCGGTTCTACGGCGCGATTTTCTATGACCAATATAAATACTTCCATATCTGAAATAGGGTTGGTATATGCTACCACTCCCAATCCAACCACGGCGAATGAAACCTTGGTTTCTGCAGAAACCATTGGCGACTTACATTTAGTTATTTCAATGTTGGAGGCCGAAACCACCTATTATGTCAAAGCGTATCGCAAGACCGGATCTGAGATTGAGTATTCTAATGAAATAACATTAGAAACATTAAGTGCACGCGGGACAGGTGGCACATTTTCCGGTGATATTGTCTTACTGACACAAAGTGAAATTGATGCTTTTGGTCGTGAGCGTTACATCAATATTAGTGGGAGCCTCACCGTTGCACATGAAGGGGCAACGACAGACCCCATCGTGGACTTATCACCGTTGAATACGATAGAGTCTGTTGGTACTTCGCTAGCCATCCATAGAACCACACGATTAACCACGTTGCTGGGCCTAGAAAATATTGCCTCTCTTACCCAAGGTCTTACGATAGTCGAAAACACAAAACTACGGGACCTACAATACCTTGAGAATTTGACCTCTTCGCAGATAGGCCAACTTTATATTATCGAAAATGATATCCTAGAGGATATTTCCGCCTTGCAGCATGTGGAAATCGTTGAAAGGCTTCTTGTACTTGGAAACCCGCTGCTGGAAACTATTGAGATTCCTGAGTTGCGCACTGTAAATTTTGATGTCGAAATTAGAAACAATTCCTCCATTACTAATTTAAATGGATTGGAAAACTTGACGACTGTCGGCAGGGAATTAACGATTGAAAACAACCCGAATTTGCTTACTTTGGGGGGGCTTATTGCCCTACAAGAAGCAGATGTGATACACATTCTTCGCAATGATTCGCTAACGAGCCTTGACGGTCTCGATAGTTTAGCTACTGTATCAGGCCTTGTCATAGAATATAATGATTCCTTAGAAACCTTAGAAGGACTCAGTGTATCGGGAGGATCACTTGAAGTGGACGCGATTACTATTTGGGAAAATCACAATCTCACTTCGTTGAACGGCTTGTCTTCAGTGCAAGGTAGTGTGGACTCAATTACAATTGTTTACAATCTTTCTATTCAAAGCATTAATGGATTGGAAGGAGTAACTCAAGTAAATTACCTTGGTATCCGGGAGCTACCCGAACTTCAAAATCTCGATGGATTAGAGGGTATTTCCAACATTACTGAAGCAATTATTTTAGATAATCTGCCAAGGCTAGAAAATATTGATGGTTTAAATTCATTAACAACAATTGATGGAAATAATTTTCGTATCAAAAACCTCCCCCTTATTACTAACGTAGATGGACTGTCGAACTTATCATCAGCACCTTCCTCTATCGATCTTGATTTTGAGGACAATATAGCACTTTCAGATTTTTGCGGTTTAAATAACTTATTTATCGTTTCTGGTGCTACCGCCAGACTTGATGTGTCGGGTTGCGCCTACAATCCAGATGAACAGGATATTAGAGACGGAAATTGCAGTCTATAATCTATTGCTCTTCTAATAAAGAAGCTACATACTGCTCAAAATCATTTGTAAATTCGGTGTAGACCTCTCTAGTTGCCTTCCCATTGAAACCAGTGTGAATCTTACGAACCTTTCCCTGTCTATCAATGAAAATGGTCGTGGGATACGATAACACGTGATTTAGCATCGGCAGCTTCTCGTTCGCGGCTTGTTTGTCGCTACTTCCGTATTGCGCCAAAAGAATGGGATACGGAACTTTTTTTCGTTCCTTCAACCGCTGTATGGCCTCCATTGCTTTCGCTTCTGTGGGTGTATATTCAAAGGCTAAGGCAATAAATTCTAAGTCGGGATGCGCATTCTCTTGGAGATATTCCACGTAATATTCGGTTTCGTCCAAACAATTAGGGCACCAAGTTCCCATGATCTGTACGATGACCACCTTGTCTTGAAACTTCGGATCTTCTAATGAAACTAACGCTCCTTCCGTATTCGGAAATTCGAACGCCAGAGATTCGTAACCAGGCTTCAAAAAAGTAAGGGAATCGGCTGCTTGTAGTTCGTACCCGTCATTCCGCTTGGCGACAAAAGGTTCAACCCAATGATTGCCGCTGTAAAAAGTACCATTTAAGGTAGTGTCGGTTACTTTCGCTTCAAAAAGGAATACATGTGCCCCGTCGAATGTGGAGAGTCGTAAGGAATCTCCGTCCACAACGCCTTCTAAAAATCGATAATCCCCTGTCAAGGTTCGAAACGTACCCGTAACAGCATCACCGTTTTGTTCAAAGATACCTTTCGCAAGGTAACGGTCGGCTTCACTTTCTGGACTAAACACAGTTTCCCAAATACCGGCTATATTATTCTCAGCCGCGGTAGTTGTTTCAAAGCGATTTGAATTTCCGTAACTCATTGTAAAAGGCACCACCCGATCGAGACTTGGTTTGATATAATTGCCCGTAATTTTTTCTTCGGAATACACCCCTTTAAAAACTCCTTCAAATACCGGATGTGACAACGTAATGCTGTCCTCCGTAAATTCAATATCGGTCCATTCGATCACTTCCGAAGCATTCATCATTGAAATCACGCCCTCTTCAGACCATTTCATCTCCACAGGAAGTTCTTTCTGAGGAGAAAGCGTGAAGGTCAATCGCCAGTTACCAGGCTTGGGACGATTCGTTTCAGAAGTACAGGAAATAAAAAACAGGGGAATGCAAAACAGCAATAGAGTTCTCATAAAGGGCCAAAATAATTCTCGAGGTTCGAAAGTATGAAATATAGGTCTAAAAAAAACGATAAATAGTATCTTTGCGGTCTCTTAACAACCGATTATGAAGATTTCTTACAACTGGCTAAAGCAATTTGTAAATACGGATTGGGATGTAGAACGTACTGCCGCCCTCTTAACCAATTTAGGGTTAGAAATTGAAGGCATAACGCCCTTTACTTCAGTCCCCGGCGGACTCGAAGGTGTGGTGGTTGGGCACGTAGTGGAATGCGAGAAACATCCCAATGCAGACCGACTCAAACTTACCAAAGTAGATTTAGGCGAAGGCGATCCGGTTCAAATTGTATGTGGCGCCCCCAACGTTGCGAAGGGACAAAAGGTTCCGGTTGCTACGGTTGGAACTACCTTGTACGATGATAAAGGAGCACCTTGGAAGATCAAAAAAGGCAAGATTCGAGGAGAGGTGAGCATGGGAATGATCTGTGCTGAAGATGAATTGGGCCTTGGAGAAAGTCATGATGGTATTTTGGTTCTTGATGACACTTTAGCTGTTGGAACATTGCTTTCAGAAATTTATGAAATTGAAAACGATACGGTATTTGAAATTGGCTTAACACCGAACCGGGCTGATGCTATGAGCCATTGGGGCGTAGCGCGCGATCTTCGGGCGGGACTCTTACAGGAAGGGACTTCCTTGGAGCTCATTACCCCTTCTACCAGTAGTTTTCATATCGATAGCAGAACCTTGCGCATGGATGTGATCGTTGAAGATACAGAGCGCGCCCCACGTTATTGCGGAGTTACACTGAGTAACCTGAACGTAGAGGCTTCCCCACAGTGGCTTCAAAATAGATTAAAAGCGATTGGGTTAACCCCCATTAACAATATTGTTGATATTACCAATTATGTGTTACACGATCTTGGGCAACCACTACATGCCTTTGATGCGGCAAAGATCTCCGGAAATAAAGTGATTGTAAAAACACTCCCTGAAGGGACACCTTTTACGACCTTAGATGGAGAAACTCGCGAACTGCATGAAGAAGATCTTATGATCTGTGATGGTGAAAAACCGATGTGTATTGCAGGAGTCTTCGGCGGAATGCATAGTGGTGTTACCAAAGAAACGACTAGCATATTTTTGGAAAGTGCATATTTTGATCCGGTGAGTGTTCGAAAGACGGCAAAACGCCATGGCTTGAACACAGATGCGTCATTTCGATTTGAACGCGGTATTGACCCAAACATTACAGAATACGCCTTAATGGTGGCCGCAATCATGATGATGGAAATAGCGGGAGGCGAAGTTACCAGCGAGATTGAAGATATTTATCCAAAGAAGATCGAAGACCATCAGGTTGTGCTGAATTTTAAGAGTGTGAAACAGCTGGTTGGACAGGAAATTCCGAAGGAAACTATTAAAAGTATTCTCACATCCCTTGAAATTAAGATCAATAATGTTACCGAAACGGGGATTGGAATGACGATCCCTGCCTATAGGAATGACGTTTTGCGAGAGGCTGATGTGATTGAAGAAGTACTTCGTGTTTACGGCTATAACAACATTGATTTTACCACAAAGCTGAACGCTTCTATTGCTACACAGCCAAAAGTTCAAGACTATCAAATTCGCAACCGCGTAGCAGATATGCTTAGCGGCTTGGGGTATTATGAAATGTTGAACAACTCCTTGACCTCCAACCGATTTACAGCACTTACGGAAAGTATCAAAGAAGCACATCAAATTGGGATGCTCAATCCATTGAGTCAAGATTTAGCGGTCATGCGTCAATCGATGCTATTTGGAGGGTTGACCACGCTGTCTTACAATATCAATAGAAAACAAACACAACTCAAATTTTTCGAGTTCGGAAAGACGTATCACCAATATGCTGAGGCGCGGGAGGAGCAAAAGCACCTCATCTTGTTGGCTTCCGGCACTAAGTTTCCGGATAGTTGGGCGGTCGCTTCAGAAGCAACCGGATTTTTCTATCTAAAAGGAGTGGTGATGATGGTTTTAGAACGGTTGGGGCTTTCAAAGGTTTCAGAAAAGGCGGCAAAGACTGATCTTTTATCCGAAGGAATTACGCTCAACTATCAGAAAAAGGCCATTGTAACGCTAGGAGTGGTTCGCAATAAGGTTGCTAGCACGTTTGATATTGATCAGCAAGTGGTATATGCAGATTTCAATTGGGATGCGATTCTGTCGTTACTCAACACAGATAATATTTTGATGGAAGCGATTCCGAAGTACCCACAAGTAAAGCGTGATTTTGCATTGTTATTAGATGATAATGTGGCCTTTAGTGAGCTTCAAGACGCAGCGTTTCAAACGGAAAAGAAACTATTGAAAGAGGTTTCTCTATTTGATGTGTATACCGGCGAGAATCTGCCAAATGGCAAAAAAAGTTATGCGCTGAGCTTTACCCTACAGGATGATAAAAAGACGTTGACCGACAACCAAATCGATAAGATCATGGGAAAATTGCAGAAGCGATTTGAAACCGACTTTAACGCGAGTTTGCGGTAGGCCAAAAAAGGAAAGCGGCCCCGAAAGGCCGCCTTCTATTAACCCCAACCGCAATTAAATTATTTGGGTAGCACCACGGTATCTACTACATGAATTACTCCGTTTGACTGATTGACGTCGGCGATAGTCACCATAGATTTACCACCTTTCTCATCCATCAGAACGAGGTTTCCTCGATCCATTTTGGCAGAAAGTGTTCCGCCGCTAACGGTTGTAAAAGTGGCTTTTCCATTTCCTTTTTTGATAGCGGCCATAATATCGGCACCACTATAATTACCTGCAATTACGTGATAGGTAAGTACCGTCTGTAATTTCTTTTTGTTTTCAGGTTTTAGAAGCGTCTCCACAGTCCCTTTTGGTAATTTTTCGAAAGCTGCATTCGTAGGAGCAAAAACGGTAAAGGGTCCTTCAGACATAAGCGTGTTGACCAGATCGGCTGCCTTCACAGCAGCGACCAAGGTGGTGTGATCTTTAGAGTTCACCGCGTTCTCTACAATATTCTTACTGGGATACATGGGAGCTCCACCCACCATCACAGTATTTTCCTTTTTCATCATTTTGTCTTGTGCTGTCATTCCAAAAGGCATTGCAATTGCAATGATTAATGCCAGCATCCATTGTTTTGTATTTTTCATATTGTTGTTTTTTTGATGTACTATATAAACGAGAACACTATTGCTTTGGATTTTCGCTACGTTATATTTAGCTTTATTTTAACACCTCTAGAAAGCGTTAAAATGTTGCGTTCTATGATTGAACTTGTTACTTTTAAAGGAAAAGCACGCTATGTTGCCAAAAACTAATATTGAAGATCGTCTCCGTAGAACTCGAAATAAAAGAGTTTCTGAAGAAGCACTTCTGAAGGAAGTAAAAGAAGTATTGAAGCAAAATGAAACGCAACGAATTGCGATCATCGAAACGTTACAATCAGGAGCACCGAACAATGAAAACACATTCGATTATGATCTTTTAGTACCGCAAAGGATTTATCATCTTTCTGATATTAAAAAGATCTGTGTAACGTATCGACTTCGGTTTTTAGATGCTCAATTCTTCAAAGGAGAATTCCCGGAAGAGGCTATTAGTGAAATTAGAAGGTTAGAACGTGATCACAACAATACGCTTTCAGGTTTTAAGATCATTGCTCCGGCAAAGCGGTTAAAGTTAGAAAATGCTGACGATCCTTTACTGTTTGCCCCTATGGGTAACGACTATTTTTATCTGATCCATACGTGGGGAAATGATCTCCATCCGCTTCGAAAATGGTTAATGTGGCCCTACAAGAATTTTGAAAACCTCGTATTTACGGTTTTTGTCTTAAGCCTTTTCTTAACAGCGATCACTCCCATGAGCGCATTTACTCATACGGCAGCAATGCAAGAATATGTACTTATGTTCTTGTTTATGTTCAAAGCCGTAGGAGGAATTGTTCTTTTTTACGGATTCGCAAAAGGGAAAAACTTTAATACCGCTATCTGGAACAGTAAATACTATAATGCATAAGCTATGAACGAAGAACACACCGTACGTATCTATACCGGACCGGCTATGATTGCCAAAGGACTAGCCGCCCGACTTAATGAATTAGGAATTGTTCCTATTGAGCGCAATGATTTAGAATCCAGCATTCAAGGCGGATTTACCACCGGCGTGCCGGGACAAGTGCGCGTTTTTATTCGAAAAGATGAATTGGTAAGAGCGCAAGACGTGATCGACACCTATTTAAAAGAGGTCGAAGAAGAACGCTAAGCGTTCACCGTATACATTTTATCACGAAGCTCTTTTACCTTTGGATCATTCATATAATCATCGAAGGTCATATAGCGATCAATGGCACCATTAGGTGTCAATTCAATAACGCGCGTTCCAACCGTCTGTGCAAATTCATGATCGTGGGTCGTCAATAAAATAGTTCCTTTGAACTTCTTCAGTGCATTGTTGAAAGATGTAATGGTTTCGAGATCCAAGTGGTTGGTTGGTTCGTCCAGCATGAGCACATTGGCGCGCAACATCATCATTCTACTCACCATACAGCGCACTTTTTCTCCTCCGGAAAGCACATTGCATTGTTTCAACGCTTCTTCTCCACTAAACAACATCTTACCTAAGAAACCTCTTAGATACACTTCTTCTCTTTCTTCTTCCGTTTTTGCCCATTGACGCAACCAATCTACCAAGTTCATTTCGCTCTCAAAATAATGGCTATTGTCTAGCGGAAGATAACTTTGGATGGTGGTCACTCCCCACTGATAGGTTCCTGAGTCGGCTTTCATCTTATCATTGATGATCTCATAAAACGCAGTGGTTGCTCGAGAATCACGAGAATACATCACCACTTTGTCTCCCTTAGCAAGATTAATATCTACTCCTTGGAACAACGTTTCTCCTTCAATAGAGGCAGAGAGTTTTTCAATATTTAGTATTTGATCTCCTGCTTCACGCTCCCGATCAAAAATTAGGGCCGGATAACGCCGACTCGAGGGTTTGATCTCATTGACGTTAAGTTTCTCTAACATCTTTTTACGTGAGGTTGCTTGTTTGCTCTTTGCCACGTTAGCGCTAAAACGACTAATGAATTCCTGAAGTTCTTTTTTCTTTTCTTCTGCTTTCTTATTCTGCTGTGCGCGCTGCCGTGCTGCTAACTGACTACTTTCGTACCAAAAGGTATAGTTTCCGCTGTAGTGGGTGATCTTTCCGAAATCGATATCACTAATATGCGTGCATACCGCATCTAAGAAGTGACGGTCGTGAGAGACCACGATCACACAATTATCATAATTCGCTAAAAAGGTCTCTAACCAAGAAATGGTCTCGTAGTCCAAATCGTTGGTAGGCTCATCCATGATAAGCACATCAGGATTTCCGAAGAGCGCTTGCGCCAACAAGACACGAACCTTCTGTTTACCGTCGAGGTCGCTCATCTGGCTGTAATGGAGGCTTTCTTCGATCCCAAGGTTCGACAACATGGCGGCCGCATCACTATCGGCATTCCAACCGTTCATTTCTTCAAAAGCTACCTGAAGCTCCCCGATCTTCTCTGCGTTTTCATCAGTATAATCTTCGTATAACTTATCGATAGTTGTTTTAAGTCTAAACAGTTCTTTATTTCCGCGAACCACCGTTTCTAAGACCCCAAATTCATCACAGGCATTGTGATCTTGTTCTAATACAGACATGCGTTTTCCCGGCTCAAGATGCACGCTTCCGGAAGTAGCTTCTTGTTTTCCGGAAAGGATCTTTAGAAATGTAGATTTACCGGCACCATTCGCGCCGATGATTCCGTAGCAATTACCCTGAACAAACTGTGTATTGACCTCATCAAACAATACACGCTTACCAAATTGTACAGAAAGGTTGGAAACTGTTAACATGTCTCTTTAAATTTTTTGCAAAAATAGCTAATAAACCCCGAATGAAGAAGCCACTCCTTTTTTAAATTAGTTTTAACGAGTAATTAACAACTTGAACTCCTACGGAAACTTACATTTGTTGAACGATTGATTAGTGTGTATGAGGCAAGATTTACTACTTCTCCTAACTTTTTTTTCCCTACTATCTTGTGGTGATACGTCTGATGAACCAACCGATGCATGGATTGGGGGTGAGATCGTAAACCCAAAATATGACTATGTAGTGTTGATGAAAGATCGCCAGATCATTGACACCATGCACCTAGACGAGAACAATTTTTTTCGTTATCATATTGACAGCGTTGAAGAAGGGCTCTACACCTTTCACCACGGGGAATACCAGATCATGCATTTTAGTCCCGGAGATAGTTTACTGCTTCGCGTGAACACAACCGAGTTTGATGAATCACTTTCTTACAGCGGCGAAGGGGCTCGAAAGAACAATCTGCTTATAGATTTCTTCTTACAGAACGAACGAGAGAACCAACTCCTTCCGCAATTCTATTCCCTCTCTCCGGAGGCGTTTGAAAAAAAGATAGATTCTTTGACAGAAGAGCGTAAAAAATTCTTTGATGTATATTTGAAAAAAGAAGAGTCGTCAGAAAGTTTTGTCGACGTGATCGATGCCAACATAAAGTATGACCAACTTTCCAAAAAAGAGCTTTATATCGCAAGACATTCTAAAAAAATGAGTGGAACCGACTTACAAGAGATTCCCGCATCCTTTTACGAGCATCGCAAAAATATTGACTACAATAACGAACTTCTTAAGAACTATTACTCGTATTTCCGCTTTCTAAATAGATTGTTTGATAATCT